>Ga0255336_100610_pt1 | contig 47929 bp, 47 predicted proteins | sample MeOH1_35cm_T3_17_FD_189102 | JGI IMG/M metagenome (GOLD analysis project Ga0255336, IMG submission 189102) | Sandy soil microbial communities from University of British Columbia, Vancouver, Canada - MeOH1_35cm_T3_179 | ecosystem: Engineered > Artificial ecosystem > Sand microcosm > Unclassified ... | reverse complement strand
GCTCTCGGCACCCGTAACGACGTTGACCGCCTTGACAGTCAAGGTATGGCTCCCCGGCGCAAGCGGCGGCGTGATGAATATGGTCGGAGCGCTGCCGCCCAAGGGACCGGACACCGAGAACATATCGGCATCAACCGTGCTGTCATACCATGGGCCGTCGTCCACCTGTACATGCAGCGTCTGCATGCCGCCCGCATATGTACCGGTCTTGAGCAGCACCCTTGGAGTCAAAGAATACGTTGTACGTCCCTCCACGGGAGAAAGTATCGTTGGCTCGGGCGGTGAAGTGACCATACCGACGATGTTGCTCGATATATACGCCGAGGGCGCATCGAAGCTGTCCACCGTCCGAATGCGGTAAACCACCTTGACCCCGTCGCGCATATCCGCCGCAACAGCCGTGCTGCCGGAGGTTACAGATGACAGGATTGTGGCCAACGTTGCAAAGCCTGTCCATGTCACGCCGCCGTCCATGGAGCTTGCGCTCTGGATTGTGTACGACTTGATCGCGCTCGTGCCCGGCACCACGCCGCTCCACGAAAGGGCGATGTTACCGCCGTCGTACACCTCGGGTCCGGCAGTGAACACTGCCGGTGGCGAGGGCAGCATGTTTTTGCGCAGATTGCCCGATGTTGCCCAATCTGAGTAATACGCTTCGCCGAGCACACCGCGCGTGCGTATCCGAAACCGCCGGTATTCCCCACGTATGGGCGGTGGGTCGACGGTGCGTGAACCGCTTCCCGAAGAAGAGGCCACAATGGCGAGCGCCTGCCACGCGCCCCAATTGTCACCATCTGACGAATCGCCAAATTCGATCTCGAAACCGGTGATAGAATTCGCGCCGCCGCCCGCCGCTCCGCTCCAGGCCAGCGTAGCGGTTGTTTCTGCAACCGAGGGAGAAACGGTGATATTGGTCGGTTGCCTGCACGGTGCGGGCGGGGTGTAGATGATCTGCAGGCTGTGGTTGGACGGCGTTGTAGAGAACCGCTTCGCGTCGTTCGTGCCGCTTTGGTCGTTGGGAACGCGCTCCAAGCGGAAAATATGGTGCGGGCTGTTGTTGTCCACAATCCACTGGACGATCCCCTTCACGTCGATCGTTCGGTTGCCCGCGCTTGTGCCGGTGAGCGTAAACTGGTTTCCGTCGCATGCAAGATATGGCCCTACGCTCCATGTGAACGCACCCCAATTGCCCCTGCGCAGGCTGACCTTGCTGGTGAGCGTAGCGGCGAGGCCGCCGGAAACCTGCGCCAATATGAGAACGGCGCTGTCGATCGTGGAGCCCGCCGGTATCTGCGTATTCAGGCTCTCAAAGTTGAAAAAGCAGTTGTTGGTAGTGGTTGAATATTTACCGACGTCACACGAGTTGACGTTGGCCTGATCGGGCGACGCTCTGTCGATCTCGCATATATGAGTGGCCTGCTTAATTAAAGATGGCATGCTGCACCCCTTATTCGTACACGGCGGTGATCAGCGAGTTGACCGTGCCACAGAGTGCGGAGTCCAGTCGCGTGTCCGTGATCTTGTCCTGTGTGATCGACACCACACCCTTGCCCACCAGCACGTCAGCGAGGCCCAGCTCGTACACCTCGGCGGTACACGTAAGCGCGGGCGGGACGGGCAGGTCAAGCGCCGTGCCGGTCTTGACGGCGAGCACGATGTTCCTGTCCACTGCGCTTAAACGCAGTACCACCCGGTCAATACGCGGATAAGTACCATTCGCCGTTGTGAGCGATAGCTGCAGCGGCAGCGTATTTTCATATGCATAGCCCTTGATCCACGCGCTGCCCGGAGCGACCGACACCTGCATGCCTTCGGAGACTGTGACCTTGAGGTTGTTGACATCGGCATAGAAGATACCGTTGGTGACCAGTTTGGCGAAATATCCGGCAAAGTCCGCAGCGTCATATACACGGTCGCCGCCGGAAGAGTTGAAAAAGCCGCTCTTTTCCATATGGTTATACCCCCTTGAGCTTTTGTGCCAGCGTAAGCGCGCCGCGCCCGAGCACAATATCGATGTGCCTGCCGTCAGCGCCGTAGGTTTCCTCGATCTCCGTGATGCGCGTTTGCATGGATACGCCCCAGCGGTTTGCCACCACCGTTACAATGTCGCCCAGATCGAAATCCTCCCTGTAGCGCAGATTGCCGTGCTCGTGGAGCGTCGCGTCGAAGCTCTGTGCCATTCCGAGTTCCTTGAGCCGGACATCCCCGTGCTGTATGAGCGCCGCCGCATACCCCTCGCCGAAGTCCTCGCTCCGCAGCGACTTGGCGTCCACGAACACCTCGTACCGGCCAAGGCCGCTGCCGGAGCCGGAAGTGACAAAGGTGCGCAGCTCGCCTTCGCCCTCGCCGCCGACGAGCGCCACGCACGCATAGTCCCGCACGCTGTGCGTGTACGCCTGTTCGGTCAGGTTTTCAAACTCTCTGGAAAATACCGCCGAAGTGCTTCTGCCCTCGTACAGCGTAACGGTGAACACCCTTGTGACCGGGTCGAAGGCCGTGCGCAGACCCACATCGCAGGCGGCGCACAAGTCCTCGACGGTGGTGAGCAGATTCCGGTAGGAAACTTGCATGGTTACGGTTTGGGACAGCGGTGACGAAATGAAGCCCATACCTGAAATCGCCCTGTCCGGGGCGGACGGGGCGATCACATGGTTGGCGAGAAGTTGGGCAATTGCGTTTGAAAGGTTTCCCTGCAGCATTTCCGTTTGCCAGATTATCCGGCGGGCAAGCAACCCGGTCGCGAATCGGCCGCCGACGGTGATGTACTCCTGCTCCTGTGCGTTTAGCTCGATGTGGTCTATGATCCCGGCCTCAACGTCGTCGTTCTTCCAGAGGATGTGCCCCATACGCAGCAGGCTCAGGTTATTCTCGTCGGCGATCGCCCGGAGCGTAAACCCACCGCATGCGCTGTACCTTCGCGTCCATTGCAGGTGCTCATATGCCTCGATCACGCCCAACAGGCTGCGATCCGCGCCGAATACATAAAGCTCCATATGCTACACCCCCAAATATTGCGGCCGGAAGAAGATAGTGACCTCCAGCATGTCCATGTTTTCGGCCGCGCTGTAGCGCAAGGTGTTCCGGCCCACATTTAGCTGCAGGAACGTAGACGCGGTGTCCACATCTGGAAACGCGTTCACCGCCATGCCGTCTCTTGTGCTGTACACGCGCTTGGCAGCGAAATGAGTATCCACCGTGATCTGCTCGCCGGGCGTCATGGTACGCAGGATGCGCATGACCTCGCCGGTATCCACGTTCATGAGTTCAGGGTTTGTCACACTGCCCAGCGCCCGGAACTGGATGCTGCACCCACAGGGCACGTCGCCGTCGTTATCCACGAATATGATCTGGCTCGGCTCGCGTGCGCCAAACTCCATGCCGGTCTCGGGTATTTCCAGCGCGAAACAGAGCTTGGCAGTCCATGCCGCGAGCTCCACGCGCAGCTCGTCGATGTCCTCGAAGAACGGCGACGGGCAAAGCAGCGATATAAAAAAGGAAGGCGTGCGCGCGCTGCTGCGCTGAGCCAACACGACCTCCTCCACGTTGCAGGGGATGCGCTTGCCGCGATAGGTAAATACCCCGGCTTTCTTAGGCGAGAAGATACGCATCAGCCTTTGCCGCAGTGTTGCCGCCTCGTCGGCGCTGCCCGCCACGATCGTGCCCTCCAGTGTGATGTTGCGCATGTCCAGCGTGCCGGAAATAAAAAAAGCGCCGTCCTGACTCGGCGCTTTGAATGTGAGTATGCTTTGCCGTATATGCCCTGTACCGTCCACGTTTGTGAGGAAGTACGGGCGGCGCTGCCGAAGGGTAAGCGATTCGCCGCCGCTGTTTTCATAAGTAATCTGCATGCGGCCTCCTTACAGTTCCAGCGCCAGCTTACGGGAAAGATTCTTGAACTCACGTGAGAGTTCCCGTTCGCTGAGCGCCTTGGGCGTAACCACCGATATGCTCTGGTGAATAGTGGTACCGCCGGTTTGTGCGCCGAGCGCGCGGCTGGAATGAACCTGCGCATCCATATCGAAATCTGTCGGTATTGCCCCGTACATATCCCTGCGGATGCCGTCCATGGCTCTAATGAAGCCCAAACCAAGGCCCTCCGCCATATGGCCGCCTATCCCAGCGAACACGGTGGACGGCGAGTGGATACCCAATAGCCCTTTAACGCTGCTAACGATGCCGCCCACAAAGTCGCTGACCTTGCTCCTGATCCACGAAGCCATGCTCTGGATGCCGCTCCACAAACCCGATACGATGTTTTTGCCGATCTCCCACACCGCGCTCAGCGCCTTGCCCAAGCCGTCGATGATCGCCGAAATGATCTGTGGAATGGCTTTGACGAGCTGGGGAATTGCCTGAATAAGGCCCACGGCAAGCTGCACGGTGAGGGAAATACCCATTTCGATGATCTTGGGCAGGTTGCTGACGATGAAGTTGATGATGGCCGTGATAATTTTCGGCAACGCGTCCACCAACTTGGGCAGCGCGTTCAATAACCCCTGTGCCAGCCCCTGTATGATCTTGAGCGCGGCGTCGAGTATCTTGGGCATGTTCTCAATGAGGACCTGCACAATGAGAATGATAGCCTCCACAATGGAGGGGATCAGCTCCGGCAGCGAATCGGCAAGGCCCGTCGCCAGCGTTACGATCATCTGTATGGCCGCTTCTACCAGTGCAGGCAGGTTTTCAATGATGCCCTGGACCAGAGTCATCACAAGCGCCAGCGCGCCCTGGGTGATTTGGGGTAAAGCGTCAACCAATGCCTGCAGCAGCGTCATGACGATATTCGCCGCCGCGTCGATAATAACCGGCAGGTTCTCCACGATAGCCCCGCCAATGGAGGTCACAATGTCCAGCCCTACCTGGATGAGGTTGGGAAGGTTAGCCATGAGCATATCGACAAGGCCGCCTACCGTATTTCCTACAACCTCGCTGATTTTTGTCCAGTCGCCGTTTGCCTCAGATAGGCCGCGTGTAAATTCGCCGAGCAGGGAAACGCCGCCGTCGGCCAACTGCTGAAGCTGCGGCAGCAGTACCGTGCCCAGCATGTTTTTAGTCGCTTCACCGCCCGCTTTAAGCCGCTGGATACTATCGTCGAACGCACCGAGAGCGTTAAGCGAATCCCCGCTCATGACCGCGCCCATGCGCTTCGCTTCCTCGGTCAGCGCCGCGATGCCCGCCGAACCCTGCGCAATCAGGGGGTTAAGCTCCTGCGCCGATTTCCCGAAGATCTGCATGGCCAGCGCGTCGCGTTCGGTTTCGTTGGCCACTTTTCCAAGGGCGTCGATGGTTTCCCAATAAACGGCGTCGCTATCCCGCAGACTCCCGTTGGAATCAGCCACCGATACGCCGAGCTTTTCATATGCCGACGCAAATTTGTCGGAGCCGTCCCGCGCGCTGGCCATGGATTTGAGCTGCTTGGCCATGCTGCCCGTCAAGGTTTCCATGGATACATCAACCAGCTCGGCGGCATATTTGTACGCCTGCAGGCTGTCTGCCGACATACCGGTCACGGTGGAGGCGGTCAGAATTTCGTCGGCGTATGCTGCGGCATTCACCGACATATCCATGAGCGCCTTGCCCGCGCCTACTGCCGCTGTGCCAATGGCCGCAAGCGCCGCGCCCATGGCCATGCCGATCCCTTTTAACACACCGCCCAGCTTTTCAAAGCGCCCTCCGGCATCTTCCGCCTGATTGGCGCTCTTTTTTACCGCATCGCCGAAATCATCCGTTTGCTTTTCCGCTTCGCCAAACTCGCTGCCCGCTTGGTCAAGCGCGGCGTTGTTTTTATCGAGCTCGCGCTCCATATCGTTAAGCTCGGCCTTGGCATGATTGAGCTGGGTGGCCCACGACTTGGTGCGGCTGTCCGTTTCGCCGAAGGAGTCCGTGGAGTTTTTGAGCGCCTTTTCCAGCAGGTCGATCTTTTCCTTCTGCTCGTCGATCTCACGGTTTAGCACCTTATTCCGGGCGGTAACGGCTTGAACGGAATTGTCCTGCTTGTCGAACTGCGAGGTGACCAGCTTCATTTCCGAGCCAAGCACCTTGAAATCCTGATTGATCTCGCGCAGGGCCTTCTTGAATTCCTTTTCGCCCTCGACCCCGATCTTTAGCCCGAAGTTGTCCGCCAAAAAAACCGCCTCCTCCCTGAAAAAGGGCATAAAAAAAGAGCAACCTTTCGATTGCTCCGGGATTAATCGTTAGCGTCATATCAAGACGCACAAACTGGAATTAAATTTCGTTAATATCAAAGTTAGATTTGAATTCCGGCTCGCTTTTCAACTCTTTAATTGCTTCTGACATAGTGCCATAAAGCGAGCAACATGTATCATCTATTGGCGCCCAAAAAGCTGGTAGTGCATCTTTTCCCATCCATTGTAATTCATCCTCATCAAACGATCTAAGTATTTCATAGTTGTACTTAAAAAAGCCCTTATTTGAGTACAATACAATGAAACGTTTTGCTTTATCTACTGAGTATATTACCATTTCGATTTTTACATCGTCAGAAAAAACAAGGCCTTTATCATGCATTATTTCAACAATTTCTGCCCATGAAGGCAAGATTATTAATTCTTTCTTGTTTTTCTTATTGAATATTGACTTGAACAATTTCATGTTTTGTTTTAGCCTTTTAATTTTCTGTTTGTCTATTCTAACGGCAAATGAAATATACCACAGATTGCAGTATGTTTCAAATACCGTCAGGAATAATATCCTCAATAAAATACTCCCGCTTGGGCTTTGCCAACCCGTGGAACTGCTTGTGCGCCTCCCACTGGTCGAGCAGGTGCCCGAGCGGCATGAGCCACACCTCAATTTCCGCGCGATGGAGCTGGCTCACCCCGTAATAAATGAGCCGGGCAAACAATTCCTCATCGCTTACCCGGCCTGCGCGTTTTTTCCGGCTTCGTCCTCGCTCAGGATGTGCCGAGCTGTACCGCGATACATGGCCTCCATGATCGCGCCCTTGTACTTGGCAAGGTCGGAGGGCGAAGTCAGAAGCTCCACCATCTCCTCGGTAAGGAGTTCGCGGGTGTCCTTCGGATGTAAGAGGTTGTGTACCTGCACGCCCTGATTGGCGAGCAGGGTAAGGAGCCACACCACCTCGTCGATGGCGAGCGTGAAATCCTCCGCCTTAAGCAGCTTGTCGCCGAGGTTCTCCAAGCCACCATACCTCTTCGCGATCTCCTTGGTCGCGCGCGTGGTGAGGACGAGCGCGTACTCGTTCCCGCCAATCTCAATGAATGCCGTTCTATCGTTATCCATGGTTCCTCCTTATGGCTCCAAAGTGAAAATCGGCTCGTACACCTCGGAAAACCATTCCGATATGGTGGACGGCGCGACGTTGGAATCGCCCTCGGTGACCTCCGCCTTCCACGGGTGGCGGCCGCTCGCGTCGAGCTTGTTCCTGCGCATGACCGTACCCTCGATCGTCGGGGTCTGGAACGAGATCGAGTCGCCCTTGGTCTGCAAATTGGTCGCGGGCAGGCCGAATATCACACGATACAGCCAGAAATACCGGTACTTTCCGTTGGCCTTCTGTGCTCGGAAGCCGATCGCAACTGGCCCGCCGATGTCCTCGCTGCCCGATATGAGCACGCCGTTGTCGTCGGCAACGGCACCTGTTAGCTCGACGGCGACCGCCGTTCCGATATCGTCCACGCCGAGGCTTAGCTTGCCGCTCTTGAATTCCTTGACCACCTCCGCCGCGCCGTCGTTCGCGTACAGGATGGCCTCTATTAGCTCGACTGACAAATCCGCCTTGATCGCCTTTGCGAGAACCTTGGGCAGGCCGTATGTTTCAATGCCGTCTACTTCCGTGATCTTGGAATAGAACAGACTATCCAATCCGATCGTTGCCATGTCATTCCTCCAATGCGTATTCTTTTGCCACGTCAATGGCGTAGTGGTGATAGCCGGTGTCCGCCTCGCGCCCGAGGTATATCCGGCCCGTAATGGTCAGCCCCGCCGCAAGCAGCGCTTTGACCACTGCGTTTTTGAAGGAGGTGTACGCGCCCTTGTCAAAGAGAGAAAGTCTTGCCTCCTGTGTTTCAAACAGCGCCCGGTTGTCCGCGAACAGCCCGTATAGGTCCGCCATGGGCGTGATGAGCGCGTACCGGTCGGGCGGCGCAGTGCTGAAAGCGCCCGTTTCCACCGGGATACCGAGCGCGTCGAATACGGCTTTGACTTCCTTCAACAGGCTCATATGCCGTTCACCTCCTCCTCGAACTTCCTTTGCATGGCCGCGATACAGGGCGCGCGGGACGCCAAGCGCGCGGGCCGGAGGAAGGGCTTGGGCGGCTGGCCCGATTTGCCGTATTCGAGGATGGTGGCGAGCTTGGCGTTGACGCCGCCTCCGCGCCGTGGCTCACTGAACCCGATCTTGAGGTTGTGGACGCCGTTGTGGTCGATCTTGACGGGCGACACGCCCAACGCGGCCAGTAGCGCGCCCGTGGAGCGCGGCCGCTCCTTGAGATTGCGTCCAATCGCCGAGGCGAGGTTGCTTCGCGCCTTCGATACCACGACCTCCGCGCCCGCTTCAAGCGCGGACTGTATGATCCCGTCCGTCTTGTCGCCCAGCGTCTCCAGCGACGCCATGAGCTGTTCCGGCATCTGGATTTGTGCTTTTGCCAGGCTAATCGCCTCCCTTGGGCGTCACGATTTCCGCGAGCACCTCGACGTACATGCCGCGCATGTCCATAACGCTCACGATGGTGTACCTCTCGCCGCCGCAGCGTATCGCATGGGCGGTTGTGATGTTCAGGGAGGGGATAGCCCGGAAGCTGAACAGCGTCGTTGCCGTAGCAAACGTCGCGCCCGCATCCCGCGATCCCACCGCGCGCATTTGGCGCGATTCCTTATGTGCCCGCACACTGGCAAGCACCGTGTCTGTCGTTGTGGCGAAGCCCTCGTCATCCCTGGCGGCCGTGACCGCCACGATGTCTATGAACGCGCCCATCCTCCCAAGGCCCATGTGCTACACCTGCCAATCCTTGTCCAGCCGCAGCAGCAGGTCGACCGTCGCCCATGCCTGCTGCGCTGCCTGCGCGCTGTCTGCAAAAAAGCCGCCCGTGCCGCCATCCCGGCTCTCGTAAAAGAGCGAAGCCAGCATGACGATTCCCTGCTCGGTAGCGGGCGTCATGCTGGCCTCGGCGGAATAGCTGCCCGGCGCTTTCTTTTGAAAGCCCTCGGCATATGCGACGGCGGCGGCAATGTAGCTTTGCAAAAGCGCGTCGTCCTCGGCGTGTTGGAGGATCAGGTTCTTTTTGACCTTTTCCAGTAGCTCCATGCCGCTCACCGCCTTTCGTCGGTTACAGCTTCATCTGCAGTACCTTGATGGCCTCGGGCAGAATGAGCTTACCGTCCACGCGCTGAGAAGCCATGAAGCCAACCTGGCCGGTGGGCGCGTACAGCTCGTTGAGGCGCTTGAAGGAACGGCCCTGCCTGTCCGCAATCCAGTAATACTGGAAGTCGCCAAACGCGATGGGCTTGGATTCGGACGCGATCACGGGGACATATGCGGAGGTCTTGACGGGACGGTTGAGTATGGTATCCGGTGTGCCCGCCGTTATGGACGGCTGCCAGAGGTACTGACCCTGATTATCCTTGAGCTTGCGGATCGCCTTTACGGTCGCGTCGTTGGTGACGAACGCCGCCTTTTTCCTGTAGGGGGATTTGAGCGAGTAGAACAGGTCGATGATCTCGTCCGCCGTGATGGCGGTCGCGCTCGCCGCCGTGACGCCCAGTTCCGCACCGCCGACCGCCGCGAATACGCCGGTGGGCTTGCCCGCGCCGTCGCCGATGAAGAAGGATTCCTCCTCACGGCTGCCTATGCGGCGGGCAAATTCGGTGGCGATGTAGCTTTCGAGGTTGAACACACTGTCGTTCAACAACTCCTCGGAAACCTTGAGCATGGTCGCGAGCTTAAACGCCGAGATGGACACCTGTCCGAACGCGTCGTCGCTTTCCGGGACTAGGCCCTCCTCGTCCACCCACGACGCGGTACCCTTGGTCGTGGCGACCGGAATTTTGCGGTCACCGCTGGAGGTCTGGATAACGTGGGCGAGGGTGCGGAATATGTTTTCTTCCTGCAGCGCTTCCACCAGCGTGCGTTCGAACTCGTCCGGCACGAGAAACCCGCCCTCGAAGTCGGTGCCGATCTGCAGCGCGTCCAACACCTCGGGGCGGGCAGCCTTGGAGCGCATGGCGTTCCAGAATGCGCGCTTGTAATCGTCCGTCGCACGGCCGGTCTTGATTTCACCGCCTGGCGCATGCGCGGGCTTGCCCGTGATGGGTGTGGAAGTCGGCTTAGCAAGCTCCAGATCGACCACGGCCTGCCGCTCCAAACGCTCGACCTCCTTGCCGAGCGCCACTACGTCGGCCTCCATTTTGTCGTAAACGGCGGCGTCCTCGGCGCTGAGCAGGCCGTCGTTACCGCGCTTACTATCCAGAAATGCCTTGGCGGCTTCCCATGCTTTCGCACGCTTTTCGCGTAGTTCAAGAATTTTGCTCATGTAATTCCTCCTATTTCTGCAATAAAAAAAGTCGCTTTTCCAGCGACTCGATTGGGACACCTATGGGTTTTTCGGGGTGGGGCAGTTTCTTCAGGATAGAGTTCATTACCGCCTGTCGGCTGAATATCAGGCCGTCCGAAACCTGTACGCCGGGCGGAGCTTCCTCATCGGCGGTGAACAAGATACCGTCCGCGAATTTCAGCTCCACGGCCTTCTTGGCGTTGAGCCACGTTTCCGCGTCCATGAGATGGGATATCCGCGTACGCGAAAGCCCGGACTTCAATTCGTAAGCATTTATGATCGATTCCTTGACCTCCTCCAGCATGGAAATGGCCCGCTGCATTTCCGCGCTGTCGCCTATGGCCACGGTCATGGGGTTGTGGATCATGAGCATACTGACCGGTGACATGTACACCTCGCCGCCCGCCATGGCGATCACGCTGGCGGCCGACGCCGCGATGCCGTCGATCTTGACGGTGACTTTTCCTTTGTACTCCATGAGCATGTTGTAGATCTGTGCGGCGGCAAACACATCGCCGCCCGGCGAGTTGATCCAGACGGTAATGTCGCCCTCACCGGAATGTAGCTCGGCCTTGAACTGCTGGGGCGTCACCTCGTCGCCAAGCCAGCTTTCCTCGGCGATGGCTCCGTCCAAGCGAAGGGTGCGCGCGCCGTCCTCGTTCTTCACCCAATTCCAGAATTTACGATGCATCCGTTTCCTCCTTAGAAGCAAAAATGCCCGCGTCCGCGAGCTTGGTCATGTTGCCGTTGATCAGGTACAGGTCGCCGCCCAACTCCGCCGGGATGCGGTTCATATCCTCCAGTTCCCTGATGTCATTAGCGGAAAGCCAGCCATTCTGCCGCCCGGTGGCGTAGCCGGTCATGCGGCTCTGGTAATCGCCCCGCAGTAAGCCATCTACGTTGAACTTGGCAAAATACGCGCGCTTTTCGGACGGTAGTAGTAGCGCCTTCTGAACTGCCTGCTCCCAGCGCGCCACCCACGGATCAAGCGTGTATTTCACGAACTCCAGCGACTGCTGCTCGATGTTACTAAAGCTACTCTTTTCGAGGTCGCCCACCATGTGCGGCGGGACGCGGAAGATGCGCGCGATCTCGTTGATCTGGAACTTGCGCGTCTCTAGAAACTGCGCCTGCTCAGGCGGAATGCCGATGGCGTTGAACTTCATGCCCTCCTCAAGCACGGCAATGCGGTGTGCGTTACCACTGCCCTGATACACAGCGTTCCAGCTTTCACGCACGCGCTTGGGGTCTTTCACCACGCCGGGGTGCTCCAGCACGCCGCCAGGGTTTGCGCCGTTGGCGAAGAATTTCGCACCGTATTCCTCCGTGGCGATCGCCATGCCGATGGCGTTCTTGGCCATGGCTACAGGGGAGTAGCCAATCAGGCCATCAAATCCAAGGCCGGGAATATGCAGCACATCCTGTGGGCGAAGTATCACGGGGCCGGTGTCCGCCCGGTACTCGTAGAAAAGCTGCCCGGCTCCCGTCCTGTCCACGGTCATTTTGCTGGGCAGCAGCGGATACAGGGAGAGAACCCGGCCCGCGCCGTCCCGGATGATCTGTGCGTAGGCGTTGCCCCACAGCAGCAAGTGGCTCATGAGGGTTTCCCGGAACGCGAACGAGGTCATTTCGGGGTTGGGCTCGGTGTGCAGCAGGTAATACAGCGGGTGCCCGAGCGCCTTTTCCTTGCCGCCGTCCCGCTTGTGCCGGTAAAGATGCAGCGGGAGGCCCGCCACCGCCTCGGCCAAGATGCGTACGCAAGCGTACACCGCCGTGGTCTGCATGGCCGTCCGCTCGTTGACCAATTTGCCCGATGTCGTGCCCCCAAAGAAAAAGCCGAGATCGCTTCCCGGCAGTCTGTTTTGAGGCTTGTCACGCGCCTTGAACAGCGCTGAAAATATGTTCACAGGATCAAAAGCCCCCTTTCGTCGTAGATGGAAGCGCTGCGATCGCCGCCGCCACACCGTAGCGCGCGGTCGAGCGCCATAATCGTCGCCACTGCGCCGTCGATCCTCTCGGTGGATTTTTCTTTGTCGGGCTTGATATTGCCCGCTGGGTCGGTCTTGATGAAAATGTTGTCCATCATCCAGCGCAGTACGGGATGACCGCCGTGCGCGAGGCGCTCCTCCAAGGTCAGCTTCATAAGCTCCTTGGTGGGCGGTGACATGTCCTTAAAGCCCTGCCCAAAGGGAACGACGGTAAAGCCCAGCCCTTCAAGGTTCTGCACCATCTGCACAGCGCCCCAACGGTCAAAAGCAATCTCACGGATATTGTACTGTTTGCCCAGTTCCTCAATGAACTTCTCAATGAAGCCGTAATGAACCACGTTACCCTCGGTAGTCAGCAAGTATCCCTGCTTCTTCCAGAGATCGTATTGTACATGATCTCGGCGCACACGCAGGTCGATGTTATCCTCAGGCATCCAGAAGAAGGGCAGAACACTGTATTTGTCTGCTTCGTCTTCCGGAGGGAATACCAGCACGAATGCTGTGATATCCGTGGTGGACGAAAGGTCAAGCCCGCCGTAGCACACCCGCCCACGAAGGTTCTCTGTATTAATTGGAAACGCGCAGGCGTCCCACTTTGCCATTGGCATCCAGCGGATAGCCTGTTTCACCCACTGGTTCAGGCGCAGTTGACGGAAGCTGTTCTCCTCGGCAGGGTTTTGCTTCGCCGATTCACACGCCGCCTTCACTTTGTCGATGCCGACCGTGATGCCAAGGGAGGGATTTGCTTTCCTCCATACCTTGGGGTCCGTCCAGTCGTCTTCTTCCGCAGCGCCGTAGATAATGGGGTAGAAGGTGGGATCAGATTTCCGGCCTTCAAGGATGTCCAGCGCCTTCTGGTGTGTTTCATAGCAGATGCTGTTCGTATCCGAACCCGCCGTAGTTATAAGAAAATACAGCGGCTGCATTCGCGCATCGCCGGAGCCTTTGGTCATAACATCGAACAGTTTCCGGTTTGGCTGGGTATGCAGCTCATCGAACACCACGCCATGTATGTTAAAGCCGTGCTTGGAGTACGCTTCTGCAGACAGAACTTGATAAAAGCTGTTGGTCGGCAGGTATACGAGCCTTTTGGTGGAGGCAAGCAGCTTAACGCGCTTGTTCAGTGCCGGGCACATCCGCACCATGTCGGCCGCCACCTCGAATACGATGGAAGCCTGCTGCCTATCCGCCGCGCAGCCGTACACTTCAGCGCGCTCTTCGTGATCGCCGCAGGTGAGCAAAAGAGCGATGGCGGCAGCAAGCTCAGACTTGCCCATTTTCTTGGGAATCTCCACATATGCCGTGTTGAACTGGCGATACCCGTTTTGCTTGATAACGCCGAATACATCCCGTACGATTTGCTCCTGCCAGTCGATAAGTTCAAAGGGCTTCCCGGCCCAAGAACCTTTGGTATGAGAGAGGGCTTCGATAAAAGATACCGCGTAATCAGCGGTGCCTTTATCGTAGTACGATCCTTTGGTCATGAAGGCGGTCGGCTTGTAGTTTTTGAGTTTTCTGATTGCCGCCGCCTCCTTTCGTATAATGGGCAAAAGAAAAGAGCCTCCATGTGGAAGCTCCTTGCTTAAGCGCGCGGTTATTGTTATAAAGCGTCCTCCGTTTCGCCTATTACGACGAACCGACTGTATTCGGCTCTGTGGTCTATAAGGAATACCACCAATTCGTGGAAGCCGCAATTGTTGGCCTCAATTTGGACGCGCTTAACGTCAAACATGTTAGTAACGCCGCTTTCCCGTATAGCTAAGATTTGTTTCTTTATCTTTTCAGTCACCGACTATTACCTCCTTCTCCACAGAGTCAGTAATAGCCCGGCGCAGGATATCCTCACCGTACACCGCGCCGAGTGTGGAACCGCAGTCCCAAGAGCAGAATATCGTACCCGTGTCGTCTACGAAGTCAACCGTTCCCTTGTCGCCGGGCTTCAGCCGGGAATAGGGGTCGTTCATCTGCACCAGCTCTACACGGCACTCGTGAGGATACTGTTCACGGAGGCGTTCAACGGTCTCTTTGGATGGGAACTTATTCATCGGCTGGTATCTCCGTCGTTTTCGGGGGTGCGCCGTTTTTAAAGGCGCTGTTGCCGGAAAGGTTCTTAAGCAGGATTTTCCGAGCGGCCTTGTACTCGTCGCCCACGAATCCCAACCTTATGAGAAAAACGCGGAAGGCGAACTTCTCATTCTCCACGTTTTTTACCTTGGCGGTCACGCGGTGCTGTTCTTTTGCAGCTGCGCAGAGCCTCTCAATGAGCATAGTGTAGGCCCTGACCGCATCGCAGTCGGCGTCGCCGGTAAACCAAGGGAACACCAGCTTGCCACCATCCTCGTCGGTCTGCTGTATGGGCAGGTTATCCACGCCCAGGGCTGCCTTGAGGAGCGGTGCCTTGGCGTTGACCAACCTGAAAAGGTTCTCCATCTTCTCGGGCGTGAAGCCCGTCAGCGGCATTTCGATTGCGAGGGTGTCGAGTTCAGGAACATCGCTTGCCTGCATGCCGTTTTCGCCCTGCGGGTTCTCGCGGCAGGTGCGACCAAGCCCAAGCTCCTCACGAACATCCATCTTCAGGTCCTCAAAGGCGGGCACCTCATCCAACTGGCTTTGCATGGTCTCGGTAGTGGGAGCATTGGGGTTTGAATACTGCCCAGGGCGGTGTTGGTCACCGTTAAAACACTCCTCTTCATTTGCCCCAAGTTCTTGAGGGCTTTCAAACGCGCCCATCCCACCAAGCCCGCTCTCGTAGGTATCGGGCTCGTCGTACGCGCGTTCGACTGCTTCAAAGCCGTGCAGGCCTTGCAGGTCAGCTTCTAGGTCGAGGGAGTCGGGCCCCGTGAGCGTGCCGTGCTTGTCGATGTGGTAGCCGCCCACCTCGTAAGCGAAGGAGGGGGCTCCGAGGTATTTGGTGGGAGCGTTCAGCACTTGGCTGATTGCACCCACCAGTGATTTGCGCTCGGCACCCGTGAGGTTGTAATGGATTCGCATGTTGTGACCACCTTTCATTTTTGGTAGTCATATACATCACTCTAAAGCTGTGAAATTGCAAGCCTTTTATGCGCTGTTTTCCGGCACGTCGCAATACTTGTATTCGACGCCGTCCCGCATTAAAAATACGTTATCCGCGCTACCGCCACCCTCGATAAACCGCTTCACGATCACGTCACAGTATTTTTCGTCAAGCTCAATGGTGTAACAGGATCGATCCGTCTGCTCACAGGCAATGAGTGTACTTCCGGAGCCGCCGAAGGGATCGAGAACGATACAGCCCGTCATGCTGGAGTTGAGAATGGGATATGCGATCAACGGCACAGGTTTCATTGTGGGGTGGTCGGTATTCTTCTTGGGTTTGTCGAACTCCCAGATGGTCGACTGCTTGCGGTCAGAATACCAGGCGTGTTTGCCGGACTTCTTCCAGCCGAAGAGTACCGGCTCGTGCTGCCATTGATACGGGGAGCGGCCTAACACCAGCGACTGCTTCTTCCAAATACATGTTCCGGAAAGATAGAACCCAGCTGCCGCAAAGGCCTTGCGGAAGTTCAGCCCTTCGGTGTCCGCGTGGAACATATAAATGGACGCGTCCTTTGCCATAACCTTTTCGGTGAGGGTGAATGCGTCCAGGAGGAACTGATAGAACTTCTCGTCTGCCATGTTGTCGTTCTTGATTTTTCCTGCCGTACCTTCGTAATTAACGTTGTAAGGCGGGTCCGTCACCGTGAGGTTCGCTGCCTTGCCGTCCATGAGCAAATCAAAAGTCTCGGCCTTCGTACTGTCACCGCAGACGAGCCTATGACGGCCGAGGAGCCACAGATCGCCCGCCTTAGTGACAGCGGGCTTTTGCAATTCGGCTTCGACATCGAAATCATCATCCTTGACATCCTCGATATTACCCATGAGCTTATTGAGTTCCGCGTCATCAAAGCCGAGGAGGGAAATATCGAAGTCTGCGCCCTGCAGATCGGTGATCTCCACAGACAGCATCTCTGCATCCCAGCCCGCGTTCAGAGCCAGACGGTTATCCGCAATGATGTATGCCCGCTTTTGAGCATCTGTCAGGTGTTCCACAAACACGCAGGGGACCTCTGTTATGCATTCTTCTTTGGCGGCCAGAATCCGGCCGTGCCCGGCGATGACATTTAAATCCTTGTCTACAATTACCGGGTTGACAAATCCGAACTCACGTAATGATGCGCGAAGCTGAAGAATCTGCTCCTTGCTGTGGGTACGGGCGTTACGGGCATACGGCACCAGCTTGTCTATATTCACTTTTTCAAAACGGTCAGTTGTATGCATAGCCGTTATCTACCTTTCCTGCCCGACAGTAGGGCTTCCATGATGTCGTCCTGCGGGTTGCCCACAAAAGCAGAGGTGCAGTTCTGCTTGACAATGTCGAAAATTTCGTACCAGAGAAGGTTAGCCTGCTTCTGGAACGATTGGCTCATCTGAACGAAGGGACTGGTGATAGCGCCGCCCGTCGTGGGGTGCTTTCCTAAGAGCCCGTATGTGCTAATCGCCTCCTCGCATTGGATAAAACGGGTAAATGCCTGCGCGTAAGCTTCAATAAGACGCGGATTGACTAACTTCTCGCACCCGCGGTTTTTGAGCCACTGCCATGTTTCGATGTAGAGCGAATCCGCGCCGAGTGGTTTCCCATCTTTTTGCCTTGCGCTGAGGTAATCGCTTGGAGCAGGCATATCCTCTCCGTGCAAATCAGAGGCTCCATCCAAGTCTTCTGCTTCCAGCATCGAATCCGGTTTCAGATCCGCGACTTCCAGTATTTTAGCTGCCTTGCCTTTCGAGATTTTATCTACGAGGGGTTGAGGTTTGTCACCGGCTCGCACGCGGCGACCGCCTCTGTTCGTTCCGTCTTTCGCCACGTGTATCACCTCCTCATGGCTGTGGTGGGTTAATCCCCTGTTTGAACCTGAATTTTTTCGCGCGTGACCCCCTGCCCGTTGCCCGAGCGAAGCGGCACAGAGATTTTGACCACCCCTCCCCGCCGAAAGAATCAACGTCTTTGCCAGCGCCCGCCATCCCGAGCAGTGATTTTCGAGTGGCAGCTCGTGCATAGGCTCATAAGATTTTCCTCGGCGTGCGTGCCGCCACGGGAGAGAGGAAGGATATGGTGTACTTCCTCGGCGGGGGTGATCCTGTCGGTGGCCTGACACTGCTCGCACAGGGGGTGGACAGCGATATAACGGTCGCGGATGCGCTTCCACGTCCGGCCGTACCGTTTCTTGGCAACGGGATCACGTCCATATTGTTCATACCGCCGTGCTTCCTGTTTGGCGTGTTCTTTACAGAACCTTCCGTCAGTCAGTTCGGGACAACCGGGGGAGGAGCACGGACGTTTGGGTTTATTGGGCATACACGGACCTCGTACTCAAACCGATAAAGCCCGACGCCGTTTGATCAGGGTGTTAATTCCTTTTAAGGCGCCTTCGATATTGCCGGAGAGAGCTTGTCCTTTCAGCGTGGCGAACTGCTGCCTGGTCAGGTTCGTCTTATTTGTACGAAGCAATTTCATGAATGTCCTTATGTCCACACGCAAACCTCCTCATCTGGATGGTAAACAAAAGGCCCTCGCGGGAATTTCCCGTGAAGGCCTTTTTGTATGCTGTTTTTGCTATTGTAATGGTAACACACATGCCGTGCGGACATCTACGGACATCTACGGCGCATTTTTAATAATTTAGGAAATGGCTCTCTGCATAACATGGAATTGCTAAATAAAATCGCGCTTTACAATTATCGAAAATATTCTGGATATTCTCGTAACAATGATTCTCGTTTACTTTCCATTTGGTCGATTTCGCTTTCCAGATCTTCATATTTTTGTTTCATTTCATTATATCTCGAATCAAGTTCTAAAAATCTTTGTGAGCCTTTATCAGCAAAATCTCGCTGAACATCTAACTTAATGAGATAGTTTTTCAAGTCTTTAAGTTGTTCTCTTTTCTCGTAAATTTGTTCTGCTGTATTTGCAGATATTTCCCAATATTCCATAGCGGTTTTCCTTTCTTTTATTCATAGCTGTATGTGCGGCACAACCTTTAAGTTATCTCCTTAAATTCCTGCTTATTTGTTTGTCTCAATCTGATTTACTGCCTTATCTCGGGAAAGAACAAATACGGATCAAGCTTGAGCACTGCACAGACGGAAAGTCCAATGCGCATACTTGCACCATATATATGCCTTTCTCCGCTTTCCAATCTCTGATACTGCTGCAGATGAATCCTGGCCTTGTCCGCCACTTGTTGCTGCGTCAAACCAAGCTCAGTTCTTCTGCTGCGTAGAATTTGGTGATCTTCCTGCATTGTAAAAAACTCTTCACCTGAAATTATAGTTTTCGGGAATTCGTATTTAATGAAATTCATGATACGCTCCTTTACAACCAATTGGTAGTATGCTATATATTACATCCGATTGGTTGCATTGTCAATGGGGACAGGAAATTAATTACAGAAAAAGCCTTCGAGGTTTTCTCGAAGGCTCATTGCTGATTTTATTTTGTGCTGTGACCACTGCTTCAGATGATCATTGGGATGCGGGGTAAGATTACATGGTGCAATGCAAGCTGATGCCATCTGCGGACGGTGCGCTCATCGGCATTCAACTCTTCACCGATTCTCGACCATGTGTAGTTGTGGGTGTAACGATAGCTTAGCACCATACGTTCATCCAGATTCGGTACTGCATCGATCACCATCTGTATTTCCTTCTTCAAGTCGATATAGCGATCGATATCGGCATTGATTTCATTCTCCAACCCGACGATCTTGCAAATGATGTCCTCCATGCGGTGCCGGTTTGGCGTTGCCGCTCTTGGCATGTCCGATATAGTAGAGGTCGCCTTCACGACGAGTTCCCTCAGGGAGGACACCTGCTCCAGTTTACTGTTTATGCGCTGATCAAGCCGATAAGTCTGGCCGAGATATTCTTTTGAGGTCATCATGCCACCTCCGCACGAAACTTTTGAATCAACATTTCCGGATCGATACTGGTCAGCATTGCGAACCTATTCGAACGGAGAAACTGCTCCGCATCCAGCTTTGTTGATAATGCCGTGCTGTTATTTGGATGCTTTTTCAGTCTTTTCAACGCGTCCCGATAATCCTTAACCGCTTGCAGGATGATGGCATTTGCCAGTTGTTCGTATCCATACTCTGTTTGATGGATGCCAATTTGTGTTTGATACTGCACCATACGCTAATCCTCCGTAAAAAATTAATTTCACTCGGATTGGCAGCTTTTGACTCCATAGGTCGACTCTGATTTACAAATTCGCTTTGACCGCATTGATTAAAGCCCCCTGCGTATTGTCCTTGTCAGACAGTGCTTTTAGGATTCTCTCATCAATCGTGCCTTTTGCGATGATATGCTGAACCACCACGGTTTCGGATTTTTGGCCCTGTCGCCAGAGCCGTGCGTTGGTCTGCTGGTAAAGTTCCAAACTCCATGTTAACCCGAACCATATCAAGGTGGACCCGCCCGCCTGAAGGTTCAGCCCATGCCCAGCGGAAGCAGGGTGGATAAGGGCAACCGGAATTTCACCGCAGTTCCACCTCCTGATGCTCTCGGCAGTGTCCAGGCGGGAAAAGGGGATATGCAGTTTATCCAGCGACCCGGTGATCCGCTCCAAATCGTGCTTGAACCAGTACGCCACAAGCACGGGCTTTCCATTCGCCGCTTCGATCAGATCCTCAAGGGCATCCATTTTACGGTCGTGGATACGGATAATTGAACCATCGTCGGCGTAAACGGCGCCGTTTGCCATCTGACACAGCTTTCCGCTCAGTGCTGCCGCGTTGGCGGCAGTAACTTCACCGTCCGGCAATTGAAGCACTAGGTCTCGCTTCAACTCGTTATAGCGTTTGCGCTCAGCTTCGGATAATCGCACTGGATATTCCGTACTGATTAGTTCCGGCATCTGTAAATGGTCGGTTGCCTTCATCGATATCGTAATGTCGGCAACCCGGCCGTAAATCTGTTCCTCGGCATTCGGCAGGGGCTTGTAGCTGAAGATGATCTGCCCGTTGCGCTTATCGGGGGAGAAGTAGTCGTTACGATACTGTCCGATGAACCGTCCGAGCCGTTTGCCCATATCCAATAGCCGAAACTCTGCCCATAGATCCATAAGACCGTTGCCTGCAGGAGTGCCGGTCAGCCCGACGATCCGCCTGACGCGGGGACGGACTTTTAATAACGCCCGGAATCGCTTTGACTGGTGACTCTTGAAAGAGGAAAGCTCGTCGACCACCACGGTGTCATAATCGAAAGGAAAACCGCTGTCTTCTACAAGCCACTGGATGTTCTCGCGGTTGATGATGTAGATATCCGCTTGTTGCAGGAGAGCGGCTTTACGTTCCGATTCCGTGCCGACCGCAACCGAGTACCGTAATCCGTTTAGGTGCTCCCATTTGCCTAGTTCTTCAGGCCATGTATCTCTCGCAACGCGAAGAGGAGCAATTACCAGAATCTTGTGCGCTTCGAAGCTGTCGAATAGCAGGTCGTTCAGTGAGGACAGCGTGATAGCTGTCTTGCCAAGCCCCATATCAAGCAAGAGGCATGCGATGGAATTGCTGCATATGAACTCGGTGGCGTATTTTTGATAGCTATGTGGATTGTACTTCATCAAGTATCCTTTCGATCTGCCTATTATCGTCCAAGACGTACACTCGAAAGCCTAGCCGCCGCAGCATCCCATGCCTTACCTCCTGTAGGGGACGGGGCTTCTCTCCATGTTGCTTGACCTCCACAAATGCGATCTTGCCCATTGGTAAAAGCACAATGCGGTCAGGCATACCGTCGAATCCGGGGCTTACAAACTTCGGCGCGATACCGCCCATGCTTTTCACTGTGCTTGCCAGTTTGTGCTCTATCGTTTTTTCTCTCATAACATTCCTCCAAAACTTTAATTGGTGGAACGAAGGAACAAGAGGAACGAAATTTCCTATAACGCGCTATACGCGGGTGCAGGAACGGTCTGTCTCTTTATAAAACACTGACATAATATATAGTAGATTTCGTTCCACTTCGTTCCGGTTCATAAAAGTGCCCATAAATCAAGCCTTTTTCCCTTTATGTTTTTACGGCTTGTTCCAGATTCTCTGTTTGCCGTAAATCGGCAGGCGCTTGGAAGCATCGGACTGCGACCACCCAAGCTTGCGCAGAATCGTGCTTATCTCGTAACTGTCAGCCCGCTTGATTACAGCAGGGTCCTTTCCGAAGCATTCGCTCCATATTTCTATGGTGCATACAGAACTTCGCCGTCTTACGCCTTTCGGTTGAGTTGGATCGCCGTCTGCACGGATAAATTCGCGTCTGCTGTAGATGTCCAGCTGCTCCCAGTTTTCCGGAAGAGGCCGCTCGAGGTAGTCCGAAACCTGACCCTCCCGCGGATCTGTTTCAAGCGCGGCATTCTGCTCCGCTGCCGCTGATTCCTTAACGCAGCCTTCCAGATAAAGTTTTTCGCCACTTTTCCAAAGAACCACAGCTTCCGCCCATATCTGCTTGACTTCTTCTTCGGTGATATCCCACGAATGCTTTTTCGTACCGCCGGGCGTTTTAACCGGCCAGAAGCGACGATTGCCAGTGGGATCACGAAGGAATCCGCCCATGCTGTTGACGGTTGCGACTATGATGCTTTGGCGGGGATGGCTTTCCACTACGCGTCCGTAACTGGCGCGATACTTGTCATCGCGTCGGCTGATGAAAGCCTTCACGCTGTCAATGTCGGTTTTGCGCATTCCTGTGAGTTCCCCGATCTCAAGAATCCAATAACCCTGCAACTTCTCCGCACCTGACTTATCCTGCATGTCCGTTAGCGTCAGCCCATCGTTAAACCAATCATCACCTGCGAGACGGTTGAACAGGGTGCTTTTACCTTTGTCTTGAGGGCCGTCCATAACAAGGATGCTGTCAAATTTTATTCCCGGCACGAAAACTCTGGCTACCGCCGCTACAATCGTTTTCCGCGTAACGGCTCTGGTGTAGGCGGTGTCCTCTGCGCCCAGATGGTCGATGAGCAGTGTTTCAACCCGTATTTCTCCATCCCACGACGGCAGGGAGTTCAGGTATTCCCGTATCGGATGGTGCTTGCGCTTTGCCGCCACCATATTCAGAGCATCCTGCGTTTTGTTAGGGGAGTAAATTCCGTAGACATCGCTGAGGTAAACCCTCAGTTGCGAGGTGTCGTTGTCGGTCCAAAAAGGATACTTTATAGGTTCCCACGCTGGCTTTTCGAGAAAGTCCAGGTTGCTTTTCAGTTCGTTATAGCCGACCACGGCTACTTTCGGGTCGTTGTCAAGAATAAGGACGAGGTTGTCGAGTGTATCTTTGACCTTGCCATTCTTCTCTAATTCAAGCTGTAACTGCCACTCGTTATTTGGATGTTCTAGGGATTCAGTAAAATCTGCTTGCGCTTTCTCCGTACGCTGTTTGGCGAGCCATGATTTTACGCTATCGTCATTTCGAGCGTAATCGAGCATTGCCTTAATACCGGCTTTTTCGTCCATTTGGCCGAAACGGTGGACGCGCACCAGATCAAAGGCGTTCAGGAGCTTGCCGTAGGCGGGATCGGAAGCATGATTTGAGTAAACGAAACGGTCATCGTAAATCACAACGCCCGCCGTGCTGTCGGCCAGGCGGTATCCGTAGCGCCCGTGAATTGAGGCCAGTTCGTAGACGTCGGATAGCTCCGACTCGATGAGATTCTGTATCGGAAAGTTGGCGTTATTAAATGCGCCGATGATGCCGTCCTTCTCGAGTGGATTTTGTTGATGTTTCATCTCGCGGCCGATGATCGCGCTTTCCCGCGACGAGGTCGGCAGTTGAGCGCAGTCGCGCCAATTCGGGTGACGCGACAGATAGTCGTCCGGGTCAAGCCAATCGCCGTCAAACTTCTTGAATATGTATTCTCCATTTGCCGGTGTGGTCGGCCAGTACATAAGCTGATGAGGGCGATAGGAGCATTCGTCAAAGCAGTCGATACCCCATTCAGCCGCAATGTAGCGTGTGAGCGCGGCATACTCGTCCGGCGTTACATCGCGGGTCAGCGGCGTGATAATTCGAACTCTCGGAGCTTCCTGCGTATGCCCGTGCGTAGTGTACAGGCAGGATGCGTATTTGCAGAGCATCTCATATCTGCTGATAAAATCCACGTCGGCATGGTCAGCGTCGTGCGTCAGCATGGAGCGGCATTCTACCGTTTCACGTTTCCGTCGGCCGTCTTTTAGCGAACCGCCGACAAAACCGCCCTTATCTTTTATTCGGTCACGTTCCGTCTTTGGCAGCGTTGGGTACTCCTCCGCGGTCTCAGACGTCCGTACCGTGGACTTAAGCCTGTCACAAAGATCATCGAAAGTGATGCTCTTATTTGACCACTTTACTGCATAGCAGCTGTTTCCATATGCTATAGGCAATTCACGCATTCGCCGCATCTCCTTTCAGGAATTTGTACTCTTTAGATGAGTACAAGCAATGTTTGTCGCGCTCTTTGCCCTTTTGGTATGGGTGAATCCATACACGCTTACCTGACCTGTATTGACGCCAGTGGCCCATTACACCCCAGCACGGGCAGAGGAGCGTACGATTCTGTGCGGGGGTAGGCGGTGGGGCGAGTATTGTTTCGGGTTCGATTGTGATAATACGATAGGCTTTGACTATACGTTTTCGGCCCGGTGCCTGTTGTTTTGCCTGCTTTATTTGTTCCTTGGTGACTCTAACATGACGCTGGCGTACCAATTCCGGACGGTTAACCAGTCGATCTTGAATTCCGCGCCATAAATAAGCGAGCCACTGTGCCAGTGCTTTCAGACCAGATAAATCACAGAGCCAGTCGGCCTCCTCGGCAACATTCCAAGGGATAATCGAAAATTCTGGTGCGTTCTTTTCAAAAAAGGAAAACAGCGCCACGTCCGACGATCCTCCTGAGGAGTCGTTGCAATCGTGCAATGTCAGCAGGCAAGTCACGCCGTTTACAGCTACATTAGGGTCATCAGATGGCGCATCCGCAACGAAAAGTGCGTCGAATCCATATATCCACATATCTTCCCTATAGGGCTTGGCGGGCTGAAGCAGTTTTGCAATACGAGTATCGCAAGCCTCGGTATCAATGAACATCGTAACCTCGAATGCCGGAAGCGGCGCGCGACAAGGCAGTATCGGCGCGGCCTTTAATCCCGCTTCGTAAAGCTCTTCCGCTAATAGAGTGGAAAGATTGATTTCATCGGGCTGTGGGAGGATCGGTTTCCGACGTGCCAAGTCATAGGCATCGTTTGCGGCTGAATGCCAATCAAGACCACATAATCTTGCGAATTCCCAAGATTCGAGTTGAGGGCGAGTTGGACTTGCAATCTCTCTCATACTTGCCACTCACTGAAATCCTGATTGAAATACCGGATGTGGATACCGCGTTTTGTCGCCTTGGCAATTTCACGCTGCATACCATTGCTTATCCGATCGCCGAATACCCAGAGTTCATCACATTTTCCAAGCAGGATTAGCGCAAAGCGGAGCCCCAGCTCGCGCTGCTGCTGATCCCCGTCATTCATAAACTGCGGATACAACAGGTGTGGCGTGACAGGGATGTATCCGCTGTCAACCGCAAAGCGGCTGTACCGTCTCGCTGCCTCAGTATTCTGTTCAATGTCCCCGGAATAGGGAGAGCAGATATACACCAAAGGCCTGAAGGTTTTTGCGGCCTTTACCTCTTTTTCTACAGCTGTTAGGGCTTCGTAAGCGGTAGGGTCGTAATATCCTTCTGAATTAAACTTGTTGATGCTCAAAGTTCACCCTCCATTCTTGAAGGCGTAGATGCCCTCTACCAGTCACAGGACAGAAACCGTCGCTGTGAGTACCAGAGCATCAATCTTTTTTATAAAAATTTGTCTCATAACCGTCCGCCCGCAATAAAAGACCCTTTGCCCAGGGAGGAGTGCGACCCATCAGTTTGCATACAGCCTCAGTGGACATTCGACGATCAGCTTCGATGACAATCTCATCGTGGACGTGCATTACGATGGAGCAGTGCCGAAGGTTTTTCATGGCATAACAGAGAATATCCCGGCTCGTGGCTTGCACGATGTTCTCAACGAACTTGGGTCCATAGCTTTCGATCCGTTCCCACTTTTTCGTGCCGCCAACCCCCTCATAGGTGATACAGTCCGAACCAAATTGGTTTGTGCCGATACGCGGCTTGACATAGGCAAGCTGTCTGCCCGACGGGAGTGTGATGAAGAGCATCCCGCTTTGGCAGGAAACTCGGATGCCGTGTGTTTCCGTTACGGTGCGATCCTTGACAGCCTGCATTGCGGCGCGATCGACGTCCCACCAGAGCCGGACGATGTTGGGGTTGGAGGAGCGCCAGGCTGAAACGAGCGGTTGCAGTTCGTCCTCCGCAAGCCCCATTTCCAGCGCACCCATAGCTTTGAGTGCGCCCACCGAGCCGCCGTAGCCAAGAGCAAGTTCTGCGATTTTGCCTTTCTGCCGTAAATGACTGTTGATGCCGTGTTTCTCAACGGGTACCCGGAACATCTGAGAAGCGGATGCACAATAGATATCGCAGCCGGATTCAAAGACTTCCTGACGCCACTGTTCTCCCGCGAGCCAAGCGATGACCCTTGCTTCAATCGCCGAGAAATCCGCCACAATGAATTTGAAGCCACTTTTCGGCACAAAGGCGGTACGAATAAGTTCCGACAGTACCTCCGGGACAGAGCCGTAGAGCAATTCCAACGCTTCAAAATTTCCGCTGCGAACAAGACTTCGCGCCTGATCCAGATCCGGCATGTGATTCTGCGGGAGGTTTTGCATCTGGATCAGCCTGCCCGCCCATCTGCCGGTGCGGTTGGCGCCGTAAAACTGGAACATGCCGCGGGCGCGGCCGTCGGCGCAGACGGCGCTTTCCATAGCCGTATATTTCTTGACCGATGACTTTGCAAGGGACTGCCTGAGTCCCAGCACGCTACCGAGCGGTTCAGGAGCGGCCTTCAGCAGCTCAGCGACCGCCTTTTTACCGAGGGTGTCAGTTTCAAGTCCATTATCAGAAAGCCACTGCTTCATCTGCATTACGGAGTTGGGGTTTTCGAGTTCGGTCAGCTCCCGCATCATGCGGGTCAGTTCGGAACGGGACTGGTTATCCATATCAATGGCTTGGCGCACGAAAGGCATATCTAGGGATACGCCACGATCATTAATCTCCTGGTCGAGGTGGTATTCTTCCCAAACGCTGTCCGGCACGGGAAATCTTGTAAGCTTTTCCTGTATCGCCATTTCGGTTTCAACGTCGCGGTGGTTATATGACTTGAACGCAGCCCATTTGTCCGGCGCATGGATTGGGAGATTACGTGTTCGTCCGCCATTGGTTGCTGTGGGAGCGCATGGTTTACAAAAGAAGCGAACAAGGTCTTTACCCTCCGTCAGCTTCTGCTTCTCCAGGCCGAGAACGGAGCCGGAGCCTTCAAGGGAGAGGGGCAGACCCATATATGCCGACCATACCATGGTGCAACGCCATGACTGTGGGTCAAGATATTGCCCTGTAGGCATACCAAGCCATTTAGATAAGCAGATGCGTTCAAACTGCGCGTTGAATGCCCATTTTGTCATGTTCTCATCCGCCAGGGCGGCGGTGATATCGGGCGGCAGGGTTCCTCCACGCGCGATGTCGACTATATGAACCTCGCCGCCATCCACGGAGTAGCCGAACAGAAGAATCTCAAAGTCCGGTGATTCCGCATAGCGGTAGACCCCGCTTTTGGCGAGGTCTACGCTGCTATAGGTTTCAATGTCGATGCTGAGCGCCCTCACGAGAGGAAGTCCTCATCGAGGTCCGTGATGAAATCATCTTCAGCCCTGGACTTTCCGCCAAGCGGCTCGCCGTCACGGATTTTCTGCAAATTGTTTAAACCGCAGGCGATGCCTCTGTTTCCGTTGCTGTTGAATGCGTAAAAGTTGATACTAGCCCTGCCATATACGCCGCTGTAAACCTCGGAGCGGGTGATGATCACATTGCGGTCGGCATCAACGATACCGGGCGCGGTTGCGGAGTTGGCGTTGATGAAATAGGCGTTGGCATAGGCGGGATCGTCAGGACGTTCGGTATCGCCGTCGCGCAGGGGCGTCTTAATAGCGGAGAGGGGCGGTACGGACTTGCCGTTGCCTTTCAGCCTTGCTTCGCCCTCATGATAGGCGGCTTCAATTGCGGCCTTGATTTTTCCCACAGTGCGGGTGTCGGACTTGGGTACGATGAGGGATACCGAAAATTTCGGTGTTCCGCCGTTTATGGATTTTGCTTCCCAGACGTTGGCGTAAGACCAGCGGGTATTGGGACCGGTGATGACTTTCATAGGATTGCTGTTGACATTGTTTGCATGAGTGGACATATGATTTTTCCTCCTAAAATTTATTAAAATCTTGTTGTGCCGTATAGATTGCCGGGCGTTTATCGCTCTCTGGCACGAGCGCTGGTTTGCCTTGTGGTTTTTCTATGTAACTACCAAGAACCTCTTCAAATTGTTTTTTACCAAGCAGAGAGGCCATGGCGGTGATGCCGAGCACCTTGTGTTCATAGGGGTCATATCCGGCCGAGCTTACAGCAGCGGCAACCGTCATTTCGTTTGTATACCTTCGATTGGAACGGCCCTCGACCAGCTTCCAGCCATGCCACTGTTTCCCGCTTACTGCTGCCTGCAGGGCATAATCCTTGATGTCCGATGCCCACGAGACCAGGTTGTCGATTTTATCGAGGATATCTTCGACCTCATCGTCTGTAAGTAGGGGAGGGAGCTTGAAGTCGTATCTGGCGAGCTCCATGTTGCGTTCGGCTCTGGCTCGGCAGTCATGTTTTGCCTTACAGAATTGGCACCATTCACCACAGTTGAATTCACCGCCTCCGGCGAAAGCGAGTTCGGCGGCGGGTCTCAGGATTTTCTCCGCCCATTGGTACAGGGACTCCTTGAACACTGTGTGGGTAGATACGTTATCGCGGCGGGGCTGGTAGATGGTCATGGAAACAGTATCGATGTCGTATATGCCGTCGAAGATTTCCAAGGCTCCAAGGGCATACAGCTTCATTTGCGGGTTATCCTCGGCTTCCACCAGAACGCCCTGGCCATGCTTGTAATCCACGATGTAAAGCGTCCCATCTGCTATGACAACGCAGTCACCGGTGCCAAAGCCGCCCTCAACATACCTGGAGAAATCTAGCCGCTGTTCGATAAGAACAACCGGGTCGGAACAGTTTTGTTTTGCCGTTTCCACCAGTTCGAGGATGTAGGCAGCATAGCCGTTCGCGCATTCTTCCATCTCCTCGTTATAATAGGAAAGGTCAGCCGTAGGGTCTTTGACGCTTACACCGAGTACAGCTTTCAGCTTATACTCGCAGAGAGTGTGTGCGTCCGTGCCTTCGGCGGCATAGTTGCTGCTCTTGTCATCGTAGCTTTCACAGAGTCTCGCGGAGGGAGGGCAGTTCAGCCATCGGTGTGAAGCGGAAGCGGAAAGGAGTGCGTGTTTACCCATTTCCCAGCACCTCGGCTTCCGCAAGAAGCGCCGGGTATTCTGCGGGGTCAATTTCCGACAGTTTTCCGGCACCGTGCTTTTCGAGCAGTTCCCGAACCTTGGCAGTATGACCGGCACGACTTTTTTCTGCCAGTACTGCTCTGACCGTCTCAAGGACAATGGGCTTTTCCTCTGGCGCAGGAGCTTCAGCTTTCGACTGGGCTTCGGCATTATCGTTACCGCTGAACAAGCCTGCCAGCGACTCCGATATACCGACCAGCGCTTCTCCGCATCGCTTCAATTCGGTTACCGCAAGGGACAATTCGCTCGTCTTACTCATCCGTTTTACCTCCTTCCGTTTTTTCTTTGTCCTCCCGTGCAAGCGTGGTCAACTTCCGGGCAAGGCGTTTTGACACCACACTGATCGCTGTGAGCACATCCGCCAGCTCCTCGTCAATCTCACGGTCGCGGTGTTCGGCGTGAGCTTGTTTTTCTTGTGCCTGCATTTTTCAACCTCCGTTCCGAGGGCTGTTTTTCTCCCCTCACCATCCACAGGACAGCGGAACGCATATTGAGTACCGAAATCAGATAAAATCTTTGAGACGTTCCCGAAGCTGGGCAAACAGCTTTGCTTTTCGTTTGTTGATTGCCTTCTGCGACAGGCCAATTTCATCGGCGATTTCCCGCTCCGATTTGCCGATGCTGAAGAGTTCCATAATCCTGCGGTTGTCTGGATCAAGTTCCTCTAGGACTGCGTACAATTCTTCGAGCAGCAGCTTGTCCGCGGCAAATTCAGCAAGGTCGAAGGTATCTGCGACCTCGAAGCCCTCCTCGGTGAACCTGTTCAGTGAAAGAAAACTGCCAGTCCGCTGATGGGGGCATTTGCTGCAGTCCTTCGTGCACCGGTTGCCCTTTTCATCTCGGCAGCGTTTTTCTCGTTCTTTGCGTTTGCGTTCCACCCAGAAAGGGCGTTTGTAGGCACGGTAGACCTCTTCCGTAACGGGTACTTGCTGTCCGTCGATTTCAATAAAGCGTTGCTGATTGTCCATGGTTGGCTCCTTTCGTTTAGGGAGCCAAACGAGCAGTTACAAAAAAAACGAGCCGAACGCATAGCTTTGTAGCTACTCGTCAGGCTCGTACGTCGTGTTTAATTCCTGCCTATTAGGCGGATGCGTCGTGCTCTGTACTAAGTGATCATGAAACTTGATTCAGTTTTTTGAGTCCTATTAATGCTTTACAGTTCCAGCATTTCATGTAATAGTCGGCTTTCCAAGTCCCGGTTTGGTTTATCTCATACACCTCGGTGTCAATCTCACCGGCTGCATCCGCAACCCGCCTACCACATTTCGGACATCTGATATGCTTGTATTTTCTTTTCTCTACTAAATGCAGGTCAGGGTGATCCATGTAACCTCCTCAAAATAATCCTGTCCGTCATTCCGATTTAAGCCTCCCTTGAATATGTAAATTTCATAGTTCATATCATAACAAATCCCATGCGTCAAAAAAGGGACGGCAAAAGATGGGCTTATAACCGTCCCTTAACTGATATGTATAGATTATCGCGAGTCGTCACTGTCGGCCTTTTAATGTTGCTTGGAATACTCGCTTCAAAATTAGTGAACCATCTTCAATAATCTGATTACTTTTAGGAGAGATGGATATGCCTTTCGTCGGCGGTAAAAAAGCGCTCCCGCTTTGCATACTTCAAATACTAAAGGATTACTCTGATCCCTGTCATCCTTTGACTTATAAGGATATTATCAGAAAGCTACAGCAGGAGTATGGTATTGAGGCCGCAAGGAAAGCGGTCGGCCAGAACATATCCTTGCTATGCGAGATGGGCTATGACATCAGCACTTATGAAGAAAATCGAGAAGGCGCTTATCTTGCGTCGCGCGAGTTCGATGATATGGAACTGAGGGTATTGATCGACAGCGTTCTGATATCAAAATACATCCCGGCCAGCAACGCCAAGCATCTGGTTGAAAAACTGGAGGCACTATCAAACATACAGTTCAGAGGCCGGATGAAGCACCTTTATACTTTCCACGAAGGAAGGCACCAGCGTAACCGGGAGTTCTTTTTTAGTTTGTCAGTGATAGATGAGGCAATTGCCTTATCACGGCAGGTCGCATTCTTTTATAACCAAATGTCTACTGATAAGACCCTAACCCCGGTAAGAAAAGCGAAGGATGTTGTGCATCCGTATGCTATTGTTTGTACTAACGGACAGTATTATCTGATCGCGAGTTTTCGGAAATATGATCACCTCATACATTATCGGCTGGACAGGATAACACAAATAGAAATGCGGGATAAACCGGCGAGGACGATCACCGAGATTCCCGGTTGCGAAAGCGGCCTTAATATCGCCCAATATGCTGCCGAGCACAATCTCATGTTCGGCGGTAAAACAGAGCAGATTGTGCTAAAGATGAACAAACGATTGGCCGGAGTTGTTATAGACGCCTTCGGATATGATGTTAAAGTAAGGGATCTGGATGATGATTATATGGAAGTCCGCCTAAAGGCTGCGATCGAAGGTGTGCGATTCTTTGCGCTACAATACGGTCCTAATTGTGAGGTGCTGGAACCTCATGAACTAAGGGAACTGGTGAAGGCAGATATTGCAGAAATGGTGCGGAAATATGAAGTATAACCTACCCAAGGTTAATTTATCTTCTTGTCCGCCTCTCTACAAACCAATTGGACTCCTCCAGAAACAAGTATGTCATCGTTTTGCCGATACGAACCGAATAGCGTATGCCCGCGCCACCTGCCTTTAAACTAGCCGCGCGGCAGACGTCCAGCACCTCTTCAATTTCATACTCTGTGCCATCCTCCCATGTGATGGACAGTGGCTTGAGCGGCGCATCCGGGGTAAACAACGCCTTCACAGCAACATATACCTTATTTGCACTTGGTAGCATTTCGGTCCTCCTACATAGCCCTAAAGAAGCCTATCGGGTGGATGGTGTGGTCGCCCTTTGGATCGATTCTCCCCAGCGTGGTATCCAGATGATTTACCGCCCGGCCGATGGAGTAATGCCCGAACCTCCGACGGATATCGTCCACCGTATGCTCCAGTTGCTCCCGCCGGATTCGCTGGTTTTCATCCTCAAGAAGAGTAAGTTGCGCAGGCGCTCCGACGGGGACAAGATCGCAGCCACGTATACCGATGCTTCGGAGCGGTTTCTGCCAGGAGTAATTCCCACGCAGCAGCTTCATCGCCGCGACGCAAAGCTCACCGGAAATGCAGGAGGGCTGCGAAAGTATCATCTGCCGCTCGAATGAGAAAAGTTCATTATCCCGTAGGCTAATCTGCACCGTTTTACAGCGGAACCCGGCCTCCCGTAGGCGCGAGGCTACGCTTTCTGAGAGCATATAGAATATGATTTTCGCGTCCTGCTCACATGTAAGGTCTCGTGGGGTGGTGGTGCTGTTGCCTATGGATTTGATGACAGCTTCATCCCCCGCTCGGGCAACGGGGGAGCTATCCATGCCATTGGAAAACCAGTTCAACACCAACCCCCATTTGCCGAACCAGCTTTGCAGCAGTGCCGGGTCGGCCCTGGCGATATCGCCGATGGTGAATATGCCGTACTTATTCAGGCGATGTTTGGTTGAACGCCCCACGTAAAGCAGTTCCTCTGCTGGAAGCGGCCAGACCTTCTCTTTATAATCCTCACGCCCGATGGCGGTTACCGCATCGGGCTTCTTCATATCACTACCCAACTTAGCAAACACCTTATTAAACGATGCCCCAACCGATACCGTAACGCCCAGCTCGCGCTTGACCCGCTCTCTGATTTTCTCCGCGATTTCTGTCCCGCTTCCGAAAAGATGGGTGCTGCCAGTAACGTCAAGCCAGCATTCGTCCAACCCAAAGGACTCCACTTGATCCGTGTAATCGACAAGCAGCTCTCGCAACATCCGGCTAAAGCGCAGGTACAACTGGTAATTCGGCTTGAGCACCACAAGATTAGGACACTTTTGTCGCGCTTGCCAGAGTACCTCTCCTGTCTTAATGCCAAAGGCCTTGGCTTCCTCGGATTTTGCGAGTATGATGCCATGTCTCGCCTCCGCATCCCCGCCGACGGCAACGGGAAGCCCGCGCAGCTCGGGCCGATGCAGCAACTCAATGCTCGCATAACATGCATTTACATCCACGTGCAGTATGGAACGGTCCGGCATAGGCATCACTTCCTCTGATATTAGAACGTATGTTCGTATTTTGGATTATAGACCTCCGGCTGAGCAGAGTCAAATGGTAAATATTTTCCCCGATCCAGAATCTTCGATGCTCGATACCTATAATAGAATCCTGGTTGTTTTTGTTGAAAGATGAAAGATCAATATGGTTTATAGATGATATTATTTGATATAATATTTAGGGCAATTATTGGGATTGGAAATTAATAATATATTACTTTAATTTTCCTTGTGAGGGGATGTATATCTTGGGCGCAATAATCAGCACATCCATATTAAGTGCCGACGTACTTAAAAAAGCGACCTCCCCAATAATCCTTTGCTCCTTCCCGAGCAGTGATTTAAAGAAAAAAGGCCTCCCTAAGTGGCAAGCATTAGAGTTCAGCATCCATCACTAAACTTGGGAAGAACGAGAATGTAAACACCGAAATTCTCGAAAAGTTATGCCGCGCGTTAGACTGCGACATATCGGATATTATGGAGATGACTGACCAGAAGTAAGGAGAGTAACCACTATGCCTTATACGCCTCATCAGGTTCGTTTTTTTGCTGAACAGCTTATGCTAAAACGGCCGCAACACACAATACAAGGGTTGGCTTCTTCCATGTCCGGGGTTAAGGTCGATTTGAACCCCCACCAAGTGGATGCGGCTTTGTTTGCGTTGCAATCGCCCTTATCGACGGGGGCGTTGTTGGCGGATGAGGTTGGCCTGGGCAAAACGATTGAAGCGGGGCTTGTGCTGGCGCAGTGTTGGTCGGAACGCAAGCGAAAAATTCTGCTGATTGTCACCGCTTCCCTTAGAACGCAATGGAGAGCCGAGCTTGAAGAAAAATTCTTCATTCGCTCTGAAATACTGGAATCAAAGAACTATAACAAAGCAAAAAAGGATAACCCCGGCTGCAACCCCTTTGCGGTTAACGATGCTGTAGTAATTTGTTCATATAATTTTGCTTCGGCAAAGATGAACGATATCCGAGCCATCGACTGGGACTTGGTTATCATGGACGAGGCGCACAAGCTGCGTAATGTGTATAAACGCAATAACGTAATGGGTGCGAACATTAAGAATGCGCTGCGTAATTGCAAAAAACTTCTCCTCACCGCAACCCCACTGCAAAACAACCTGATGGAGCTTTACGGGTTGGTCAGTATTATCGACGAGCGAGTTTTCGGCAGCGCGGATGTTTTCCGTGAGCTGTATGTTAACGGCGTTCCCGACATTGATGTGCGTAACCAACAATTAAAACGCCGACTGCATAACTTTTGCAAACGTACCCTGCGACATCAAGTGAGGGAGTACGTTCCCTATACAGACCGTATTGCTATTTTACAGGAATACACCCCAAGCCAAGCGGAAGAGGAACTTTACAATAGCGTGTCGGAATACCTTCAGCGCGACAACCTCTACGGTTTCCCGCAAAGGCAGCGAACGCTGCTGATGCTGGTTGCCCGCAAGTTGCTGGCATCCTCCTCAATGGCTATCCATGGGACATTGTCCACGGTTATCGACAGATTGAACTTGAAGCTCAACGATTACACCGCACTGCTCGAACCTGGCGACCTTGACGATTATGACGGGATAGAAGAACTCATTGATGAAGAATCAGGTGGTGATGATGCCGGGGCGACAGAAGAAATCGAAGCCGACTGTGAAGCTATTAAAAAAGAGATAGAAGAATTGCAACGCTACGCTGACCTTGCCAACAGCATCCAGACAAACGCCAAGGGTGACAATCTACTACTTGCCCTCGACAAAGGCTTTGAGATGAACGAAAGGCTGGGCGGAAAAAGAAAGGCCGTCATCTTCACTGAATCTAAACGCACACAGCGTTACTTGATGAACCTGCTCTCGCAGCATGGCTATGACGGGCAAATCGTGTTTCTAGACGGTTCGAACACTGACCTGGTGTCCACTCGTGTATATAAAGAATGGAAAGAACGGCACAAGAACGATGGTGCTGCTTCCGGCTCAATCTCCGCCGATAGAAAGTCCGCAATCGTTGAAGAGTTCCGCGACCGCGCTTCTATCCTCATTGGTACGGAAGCCGCCGCCGAAGGTATCAATCTGCAATTCTGCAACATTGTGGTCAATTATGACCTGCCGTGGAATCCGCAGCGTATTGAACAGCGCATCGGGCGTTGTCACCGCTATGGGCAAAAGAACGATGTCATCGTCATCAACTTCCTCAACCGCGCTAATGCCGCCGATGTACGCGTATTCGAAATCCTTTCGCTAAAGTTCAGTCTGTTTGATGGCGTGTTCGGCTCATCGGACGAGGTGCTGGGTGCGATTGAAGACGGCGTGGATTTTGAAAGACGCATACTGGAGATTTATCAGTCCTGCCGCAGTCCAGAAGAGATCAAGGCGGCGTTTGACGCTTTGCAGGACGAGCTTTCCGAGCAGATAAACGAAAGAATAGCAGAAGCACGGCATTCCATCTTAGAAAACTTCGACGAAGATGTTGCAACCCACCTGAAAGGCTGCCATGATGATACCAAAGCCGGGCTAGATAAATTCAGCCGCTGGTTGTGTGATTTCTTTATTATGTGGGGTGCCGAGCGGGTTGAGCCGTTGAATGAGTGGCGGTTTGCTTACATAGAAAACGGCGAACGCAAAACCTATAACCTGCGTTGGCGGGATGCGGAAGAACACCGCGACGAATTCCTGCGGCGTGATGGTGAGCTTTGCCATACTTGGCTGACACAAGCGATGCAAACCAATGTTGCGCCCGCCGCCATACAGTTCACCCATTCGTCATTGCCGCAAGCCGAGCATATCAGCTTTTTGGATACCCACCCCAACTTGCGCGGCGTTCTCTCTGTGGACAAGCTTACCCACAAGGGTATCCAGAACGAGGAACACCTCATCCTTTCCGTGGTCACCGAGGACGGCACGGATGTGGATGCCGATATGGTCGCCCGCATTATGGAGTTGCAAGCCGCTGTTGTTGGCGTATGCTCGCCGGAAACAGAAGCTCTGATTCGGGCGCGGCACGCCGGGATTCAACAGCAGAAGGACGACATTGCCGACCGCAACAAGAATTATTTCTTAGAGCAGGTTGAAAAGCTGGACGCATACAGCGAGGACTTGAAAGAGGGCTTGCAAAAGGAACTCAAAATATTGAAAAAAGAAATCACCGAAAAGCGCAAAGTGTTCCGCACCTCAAAAGACGCCTTGACGCTGGACGCTATGCTGGAACTACGCAGTGAAATTACGGTAATGGAAGACAAACGCCGCAAGATGGAGCGGGACATCAGTCTGGAGGAAGACCGCATCAACACGGAAAATGAGCGGTTGCAGGAAGATATCCGGCAACGTCTTAACGGCGAGATTGAAACCGAAACCATCATGACCTTCTCGTTTGAGATCGTATAGGGAGGATTTTAGATATGCAGAAATTAGAACTCACTTGGATTGGCAAGGGGCAGGAACCTGCGGTGGAGCCGCGCATATTGCTGCATGACGCTTCAAAGGACTACGGTGACCCTGCCGCTGACAATATGCTGATCCACGGCGATAACTTGCTGGTGCTGAAAGCCTTAGAGCAGGAGTTCGCAGGGCGCGTGAAGTGTATCTATATCGATCCGCCTTATAATACTGGAAGTGCATTCGAACACTACGATGATAACCTTGAACACTCCACGTGGTTGTCGTTGATGGTGCCGCGTCTAAGAATACTTTGGAATTTACTTAGCGAGGACGGTAGCATCTGGATCAGTATTGATGACGACGAACAAGCATACCTCAAAGTTTTATGCGATGAAGTCTTTTCACGGCCATCCTACATTACTACCATTGTCTGGCAAAAACGAACCTCCCCTGATATGAGGGGCACAATTAGCGATGGGCATGATTATGTTCTCGTATACGCTAAGAACCCGGACGCTTTCAAAAAGTCGCGCAATAAATTGCCACTGAGCCAGGAACAAGCCAGCAATTATAGTAACCCGGATAATGATTCGCGAGGGCCGTGGACATCTGCAGATTTTACCGCACAGGGTTATAGACCAAATCAAATGTATTCAATTACGACTCCAGGGGGATCGGTTTTTACTCCGCCCGCAGGAAAGTGCTGGAAAAACATTGAATCTGTTTACTTGGAGCAGTTAGCACAAGGGCGGTTCTGGTTTGGGGCAGATGGAAAGGCCATGCCTCGCAGAAAAACGTACTTAAGCGAACATGAGGGAGTAGTGCCTTGGACTTGGTGGAGCAATAAAGAAGTAGGACATAATCAGGAAGCTAAAAAAGAAATATTGGCGTTATTTGGGGCATTCAATGTTTTTGATACTCCAAAACCAGAGCGGCTAATTCAGCGTGTATTAAAAATTGCATCCAACCCCGGTGATCTCGTCCTTGATTCCTTCCTCGGCAGCGGTACAACCGCAGCGGTTGCTCACAAGATGGGCAGGCGATATATAGGCGTCGAGTTGGGCGACCATTGCTACACCCACTGTTTGCCACGCCTCAAAGCCGTGGTGGACGGTGAACAAGGCGGTATCTCCAAAGCACACAACTGGCAGGGTGGCGGCGGGTTCAAGTTTTATGAACTTGCGCCGACGCTAATTGTTGCCGACAAACACGGACAGCCCGTCATCAGCGATAGATACAACGCGCAAATGCTGGTTGCCGCCGTTGCCAAGCTCAATGGTTACGGCTATGCCCCTGACTCGGAAGTTTTCTGGAAGCAAGGAAAAAGCCAAGACCAAAGCTACATCTTTGTCACCACAGAATACCTTACGGCTTCGCAGCTGGACGAAATCGCAAGAGAACTACCCGAGTATGAGCGGCTGCTTATCTGCGCCCCGGCGTTTGATGTGGGGCTGAGCAAGCGTTACGACAACATTCAGGTGCGCAAAATCCCGCAGTCGGTGCTGGATAAGTGCGAATACGGCGTGGAGGATTACAACCTGAACACCGTCAATCCTCCCGAACTGGACGAGGAGGAATGGGAAGATGCTTAGAGAGCCTTATTCCGAAAAAGCCTATACCTACTGGTCAAAGTACATCAACAATGTGCTTGCCCTGCGGCCGCCCCAACGTGAGAGTTTGGAGCGGTTCGCTCGTATAGCGGACATCCTGTCGCTTAGTAAAACGCCTGACCTGAATGACGAGCTTGTCAAAATCCGTGAGTTGTTCCCGACGCTGACGAGTTTTGAGCGGGACTTCCCATCGGTTTGCTTTGCCCTTGCCACGGGCATCGGGAAAACCCGTCTGATGGGTGCGCTGATTGCCTATCTGCACTATGAAAAGGGCATTAACAACTTTTTCGTGATGGCTCCCAACCTTACGATCTATAAGAAGCTCAAAGACGACCTAGGCAAGCCGGCAAGCGGCAAGTACGTGTTCCGTGGTTTGGATAAGTTCGTTACGCCGCCACGCATTATTGACGGCGACAACTACGAGGAGTTCCGGCAAATAGATGTGCTTGCGAGCAGTGTCACCATCAACATTTTCAATATCAGCAAACTGAATTCTGAAAGCGGGCGTATGCGCCGCTTGCAGGAGGTGCTGGGTCAGTCCTATTTCTCGTACTTGCAGGCACTGCCTGACTTGTGCATTTTCATGGATGAGAGCCACCATTACCACGCCGACCGCGGGTTTGACACCATCAACGAGCTACATCCCATTTTGGGGGTGGAGCTAACCGCCACGCCGCAGATTCAAAATGGCGCAAGGAAAATCGACTTCAAGAACGTGGTGTATGAATATTCCCTTGCCCACGCGCTCAATGACGGGCTGTATGTAAAAGTCCCCACCGTGTTTACCCGCCGCGATTTCCGCGCGGAAGAATATACCCAACAGCAACTTGACCGCGAAAAGCTCAACGACGGTATTCGCTTGCATGAAGAAACCAAGAGCCAACTGGATGTCTACGCCCGAACCCACGGCAAGCCCATCGTCAAGCCCTTCGTGCTGGTTGTCGCCAAAGATACCGCACACTCCAAAGAAATCAGGGATTACGTCGTATCCGATGCTTTCTTCCGCGGTTCTTATAAAGACAAGGTGCTGGAAATCAACTCCGCCCAGCGCGGCAGTGAAAAGGACGAGAACATCGAGCTGCTGCTGTCGCTGGAACATCCTGATAACAATATCGAGATCGTCATACACGTCAATATGCTCAAGGAGGGCTGGGATGTGACGAATCTCTATACTATTATCCCGCTGCGTACCTCAGCTTCCGAAACCCTCACCGAGCAGACCATCGGGCGCGGGCTGCGCTTGCCCTACGGACAGCGAACGGGCGTTGACGAAGTCGACCGCCTTTCCATCGTCAGCCACGACCGCTATCAAGCCATTGTCGACCTTGCAAACGACCCGAATTCGCTTGTCCGCAAGGTGTATTATATTGAGGAGCAGGCAGCACCCGACACCGAGGATGAGCGGGTAACGGTTGAACTGCCTACAGTCTATGATGACCTAACCGGAGCAAGTAGTTTCGCCGAGCAATTGGTGCTTACCCTGCAAGAAACCGCAACGCCTGAATTCGTCGACCGGCACACGCCTGACCAGACCTTGCAGATCGCTACTCTTATTCAAAAAATAACCGCAAAAGCTGTGGTTGAAGTAAACCGTCAGGTGCGCAATATTACCGACATCCAAGAACCCGCCACTCAAGCGTGGGTGGCAAACAACATCGTTTCTCAAGTCATCCAGCAAAGGCCGGAGCTTGATTTGAAAAAAGAAGATATCAATGCTGTGGTTCAAGCGGCAGTGGCAACCTGCGCCCAGGCCCTCACCGACAATGTTATTCCGATCCCTCAGTCGGTTATTCAACCGCACACCGAGGTCAAGCGTGGATTTTCTGATTTTACGCTGGATACCCGTAACATGAACTGGCACCCCTCCGGCGATACGTTGCTCGGTACGGAATTGCAGGAGGGCGGTAAAACTTTCACGTTGGATACAGGCACAGCCGCTTTCACACAGGTAGACACAGTGGAGAATGAAATCGTCCGCCATATCATCGTCCACGACAACGTGGATTACAGAGACTGCGCCGAACTCATTTACTCGCTTATCGAAGCTGCTAAGAAGCACTTTTTGTCGTACCTGAGTGAGGAAGAAACCGAAAAGGTTATGCGTGACCGCCAGCGCACCATTGCCGACATCATCTACGCCCAGATGAACGAGCATTTCTACAAAGAAGAAGTCAGCTATAAGGCGGCGAATATGCGCCCCTTCACCCGAATTGAGTCGAGCTTCGGCGGCAAGTTTATGTCGGATGAAATCTACGATCTGCGCGCGACCATGGCAGCTTCCGAGGTGAAATCCAAGATATTCAGCGGCTTCCGCAAGGCTGGACACTCGCTTTATAAATTTGACAGCGACACCGAGCGCACCTTTGCCGTCGTATTGGAAAACGACAAAGCCGTGCTGCGTTGGTTGCGCCCCGCTCCCCGGCAATTCAACATCTACTGGGGGCAAGGCGGTGCAAGCAAATACGAACCGGACTTTATTGTAGAAACCGGCGATTGCATTTATATGTGTGAGCCAAAAGCCAGCCGCAACTTAGCTGACGTAGACGTGTTGGAAAAGAAAGAGGCGGCTGAGGAGTATTGCCGTGCCGCCAGCAAGTTCAATGGGGAAAATGGCGGCAAACCGTGGCGATATCTGCTCATCTCTCATGACGACATCCGCCCCAACTCAAGTTTCACCTACCTTGCAAACCTAACTGTCCCAGTGCAAGCAAGGCTTGATTAAGCCTATTATAAAGGAGGGAGTTACTACATGAGGTTTTTCCACCTCTCAGACTTGCACCTCGGCAAGCGTGTCAACGAAGTTTCAATGCTGGATGATCAAATGGACATCTTGCAGAAAATCGTCGTGCTTGCCAAAGAGAATCAACCGAATGCCGTTCTGATTGCGGGCGATGTTTATGACAAATCCATGCCAACGGTTGAGGCGGTGCAGCTATTGGACAGATTTCTCGTGTGGCTCAACGAACTGGGTATTACCGTCTTTATGGTTTCCGGCAATCATGACAGCGTGGAGCGAGTTGCTTTTGGGGCTGCCCTGCTAAAAAACAGCAATGTACATATTGTCCAGTCCTATCAAGGCAAACTCGCCCCTATCCCAGTGAGCGATGAACACGGCGATCTAAACGTGTGGATGCTGCCATATTTGAAGCCCGCTCTTGTTCGACGGCATTTTGAGGGCAGGGACATTGTTACATACACAGACGCACTATCAGCCGCCCTCTCTAATATTGAACTTGACCGCGCAGCCCGTAATATCCTTATCGCCCATCAATACGTTACGGGAGCAGAGACCAGCGAATCCGAGGAACTGTATATCGGCGGATCGGAAAACGTGGACGGTTCGCTCTTTGATGCGTTTGATTATGTGGCACTGGGGCATCTCCACCGCCCACAGCACATCGGGCGTGAAACCCTGCGCTACTGCGGTACACCGCTGAAATATTCTTTCTCCGAGGCGAATGACCACAAGTCTGTCACTGTCGTTGATATTGCTGGCAAAGGCGAGATTGTTATATCCGAGCTTCCACTTGAACCAATCCATGAGATGCGGGTGATTCGCGGCACGTATAACGAACTTATGAGCCGTGAATTTCACCGCAACATAAACACCGACGACTATGTCCGGATTGTCTTGATCGATGAACACGAAGAACCGGACGCTCGCCGCAAACTGGAAATGGTGTACCCAAACCTGATGTGCTTGGAGTATGACAACAAACGCACCCAAGCGGCACCCGACTTCACAACGGCAGCACCCACCGAAAAAAAATCACCCGCACAGCATTTTGGAGACTTCTTTGAAATGCAAAATGGGCAACCGCTGAGCGATGAACAATCAGCCTATGTCACCGGCCTGTTCAACGAAATATTCGAGGAGGCGACCGTATGAAACCTCAGAAATTAACCATGTCCGCCTTCGGGTGCTATGCCGACAAGGAAGAAATCGACTTCACCCTGCTCGGCGAAGAGGGGCTATATCTCATTGCCGGAGATACCGGAGCGGGCAAGACGACAATATTTGATGCAATCACGTTTGCGCTATATGGCGAACCCAGCGGCGACAATCGCGAACCGGGTATGCTTCGCAGCAAATATGCAAAGTCGGATGCGGAAACCAGTGTCGAATTCTTCTTCAATTATCATGGAAAGGACTATCGGGTAAAGCGTAGTCCAACCTATGAACGGGCGAAGCAGCGTGGCGATGGCACGACTACGCAACAAGCAGACGCTATATTGGATTTACCCGAGGGTCGTACCATTGCACGATTAACAGAAGTTAATAAAAAGATAGTGGAAATACTGGGGCTCACCCGTGACCAGTTCGTTCAGATAGCGATGATTGCGCAGGGTGAGTTTCTGAAAGTCCTCCATGCCAGCACGGAAGAACGCATAGAAATCTTCCGCAAGATTTTTTATACCGACAAATACAAAAAGTTTCAAGACTGTGTTAAGCAAGATGCAAACGCCCTTGTCGCTGATATCAAGCAGGAAAAGAGCGGCTATAACTATAACCTTGGCAATATTCAGGTGGATGCAGATGATGCCGACAGCATTCAGAAATTAGCTGAAGCCAAGAAAGGGCTGCTGTCACCCCAAGATACAATCGAGTGGCTTGCAAATTTGATCGAAACCGACCGAAGCATAATTTGTACCAATGATGGTTTGCTTAATGATCTTCGCGAAAAACTCGGCGATATTAATCAGCGATTAGGGCAGGCGGAGCAGGACAAAAAGGCTCGAGCTTCGTTGCAAGCGGCAAAAAGCCGTTTGCCCGCGGAAAAGTCTGCTTTGACCGAAGCTGAAACATCTTTCAAGGCAGAAAAAGCGAAACAGCCTGAACTCGATGCGGTGAAGGCTCAAATCGCTGAGATTCAAGCGTCGTTACCAAAGTATCAGCAGTTGCAGGCTCTTATCGATGCCATTTCCTCAAATAACGTCAAGCTGACCACCGAAAAACAAAAAGTCATCGATTTAACTGAAAAGCAGAAAATAGGCAATGAAGGCCTCAAAACGGAAAAGGAAGAACTCAAGACCTTAGAGGATGTTGCGGCAATCATTGAGGGTTTGAACGGAAAAAAGAACGCGTTGACGAATAAGCGGACAAGTCTGATTTCCGTACAAGCCTCTCTAGCAGCCTATGCCGAGTTACTTGAAACCCTCAAGGACGCGCAGGATGATTACACTGGCAAAGCAGAGCTTTCCACTCAATTGCGTGATGAATTCGAGCGGATGAATCGTGCCTACCTCGACGAGCAGGCGGGCGTGTTGGCGGCAGAATTGCACGACGGTGATCCTTGCCCCGTATGCGGTTCAACTGAGCATCCCGCTCTTGCCGTCTTATCGGACAAAGCCCCGACCAAAGCGGAACTGGATAGAGCCAAGAAAACCGCCGAGAAAGCGGAGAAAGACACCACGGATGCCAGCGGGTTTGCCAGCAATCTTAAAGGACAATCCGAAACCAAGAAAGGCGAAATTATCTCCGCTGCGACTGTACTGTTAGGCGAACCTGACTTTGAAGCAATACCCACCGCCTTGGGAGAAGCCCTCTCTGCGTTGACGGATGAGCTTTCAGTTATAGAGGCAAAGCTTGGAGAGCAAACAACGAGGGCTTCGCGCAAAGCAACTCTGGAAGAACAAATCCCTGAACTCGAAACGACCCTGAATACTACTGCCGAGAGTTTGAATTATGCTCAAAAAGCGGTAGCGACTCTTGAAACACAAATCACCGCTGACATCAAACAACGCGATGATAAAGCCTCCGAGCTTAAATTTAAGAGCGAAGAAGTTGCGAACGCCGAAATCACTACTCTTGGTAAAAGGACGAAAGCCTTTGAAGAGGCGCTCGCCACTGCTCAGGCAACATTAGATACCGCAAAAGGCAAAGCAAATGCAACGACCACCGAGATTGAAACGTTGGAAGGGCAACTCGCGGGCGTTGAACCGCTTGACTATGATGCGATAAAGAAAGAAAAAGAAACCCTCGAAAGCACTCAGCGCGAATTATCAAAACAGAATCAGCAAATATCCACACGCCAGTCAACTAATCAGACAGCATGGAACGGCATGGGCAAAGCAGCTGAGAAGCTGTCTGCTTTAGAAACCCGTTATATGTGGCTCCGAGAACTCTCAGATACCGCCAACGGCGACATCGCCGGTAAGGCGAAAATCAAGCTGGAGACCTACATCCAAGCAGCTTATTTTGACAGTATCATTGCACGTGCTAATCTGCGACTGCTGCAAATGTCTAATATGCAATTTGAACTTAAGCGGCGTAGCGAGGGCGGCAAGCAAGGTCAAAGCGGGTTAGACTTGAATGTTATTGACCACGTAAACGGCACCGAACGTGATGCACGAACATTGTCAGGCGGCGAATCTTTCATCGCTTCGCTGTCGCTGGCTCTTGGACTTTCCGATGAAATCCAAAGCAACGCTGGGGGCATCCGCCTCGACTCCATGTTCGTCGATGAAGGCTTTGATTCATTAGATGAAACGAAACTGGCACAGGCGATGCAAGCTCTCGTGAGCATCTCACAGGCTAACCGTCTCATCGGTATCATTTCACACGTCGCCGGGTTGGATGAAAAAATAGAGAAAAAGATTGTGGTTACCAAAGAACGCTGCGGCGGAAGCAAAGCCGTGATCTTAGTGTGACGCGACCAGATCTGAAATCCAAGCACTCGTTGACGGTGTCTAAAAGCGCCAAGCGTACCCGCCCTCCTGAACGGTTGTTATGCGCTACCAATTGACGATTTCAACACAATGCTTGAAGAGATGGGGTTTGCGCCAATGAGTGCGGGGGACGCAATATGATTTTAACCGATAAAATGAAAACCTTTATCTCCGATGTGATAGCCACGCCGGAGTTTTGGAGAATCAACTATTACTTGCGTTCCATGAAAAAAGCGCCGCACGGAGGAGTATTTCGCAACACCTTTCCCAACTTATTTTTGAAAAACTATGCATATTCGACTTCTCGACTGTTTCAGAGCGGACACATTTTACCGCTTCCGCTACGTGAGGAAGCAGCCAAGTTTCGAACCATGCTTGAAAGCGTCGGCCTCGCTATGGAGGAACTGCTCCGCTTTTGTTTCCAGCCCGACCCCGACGATAGCGGCGGCGGAGACCGCATATATCTTGCGTCAGCCGGTAAAATCATTACATATCGCGGTACTGGACAGTTCGCCCATGAGGCCGCCGTCTTGGACGCGGCTGACGGGAAAATTACCTATGCCGATAACTTCGATGTTGACATAGATCGCCTCATCTGCGCATTCATTTGTCGGCTTGTTGAAAGCTGTGTATGCCGGATTTACGACGTTGACGAAATACTCGACCACGAGCGTCTTAAACTGCCGCGTGATAAGTATGGTCTGACCGACGTAACGGATGCGGAATTTGTAAGGCAAGGCTTCATATTGAACGGCAAATACTATCTCTATAATATTTTCTTCGATACGTCTATCGGCAGCATGACTCCCGAAGCTCCGAAAACCATTGAACTTATACAGCGCATAAAACCATCGACAAGAATCCTCACAAGGTGTGACGAAAATCTCGCGGTTCCAGAAACACAAATAGTCAGCACCGCAACTTGGGACGCACAGAAGTGGCGCGGAATCACCTTGAACTTTAAGAATATTGCAGAACAGATTAAGCGCGGAAACGAAACAATTGTACATTTTGACCCCCAAACCCTCCACAAGATTCTCGTCTTCGTCAAAAAAGGTACTGACGAAAATGGAGCGGAGTTTTATCACCTCAATGTAGAGCAGCTATGGAATCCTGAGATGTTCGTCAGAAAGGAACCCGTTATAATCACAAACTACATACACGGGATGTACTATCCGTCGCTTGGAAAATTCGATCATATTGACTTCTCGGTTAATCAGTACAACAGAGCCGTCTTTGAAGCCAAATATCGTGACGCTGAACAGCAGACCGGAATTTCAATCGGCGAGTATAGTGACGAGCATTACAAAGTCTGGTGTGTTAAAGGAGGCGGCCTCAGTACCGAAGTGTGGGCTGAACTTGTTTGCGCTACGCTAGATGAACCGTTCCGGAGTATTTTCCTTGAAACAATAGGCGCAAGTTCCACCGAGGAAGATTGACATCCCGGTTAAAAGTGAGTTGACCAGCATGATGGAACTAATTCAGCATATCAAATCCATTTTATACCATATTTTACAGATATAATAATTAATTCAGCACACCTTATGCAACTATCTGCTACCCCAAAGAACCAATAAATTGTGAGATAGGTGTTACCATCAATCCCATGTTTCAATTTGCTAAGTCTTATTAGATTGTCAACATACACCTTCGTTCCAGTTAAGAAAACACAAAAGGCTTTGGACTTGTTTCCCATAATGGATATATGTAAAATTACGCCAAGACATCAAAAATGAACGGTTCGTTCCATTCCGTAATATGGAAATATCTAAATTGACTTCTCAAGGTAATACTATGGACTTGTTTCCAAGAACGGATAAATCGTGTGGACTTATTCCCGAGAACGGATATAATGAAAATTACACTCAAGACATCAATCTGATGCTATCGTTCCACGTTGAGACGGTAGTATTGATGTCGCGGGTGGAGAAGTAGGTGCGTAGAAAGCCCAGATAATCTGGACATTGTGGATTTTAAGCTTTAAACCAGAGCGCGAAAAACCTAAAGGATTATCGCTCTGTTGGAACATATCCACGGAGTGTTTTTCTTAGCGTACAGAGCAGATTAGATGTCAGGCGTTTGGTACAGAGCGGATTAGATGTCAGGGGTAGCGTACAGAGCAGATTAGATGTTTTTTGAAAAAGTCGAGGTTGATAGAGCAAGTTGGATGTTGAGATTATACAGACAACTGCAAGGAGATTGATAACCCAAAATACGTTCAACCAGACATTCGGTTATAAACGTAAACTAAAAGAAGGGAGTATAAAAGCATGAATCATGCTGAAGGAACAGACCGATACGTTCTTGGAATGAATGTTGCTGACGATGGGTTCAGCTTTACATCTTCCATTGAAACTGCGCTTATATCTGCGGAAACTGAAATACGAAGCCTTGAAGAAACAATTAAGTCAGTTGAGAGCCTCAGGCCGAACTGCGACAAGCTGGACTATGCATTGGCCGCAAGTTCAGGAGCATTATGTGGTCTGATAGATATTTTCCTGGTTGGAAAACCCGGGGAATCGCCGATTGGAGATATCACGGATAAGTGGTTCGCAAATCGGACATCTGATTTTGCGAAACTCTGCGGATGGGACGGCAAAGGCGATAATCCGTTGGCATCGGCTATTAGTTTCCTTGAAAAGAAGTTTAGCATTCCATATGACCAGCGCGGAGCCGGTGATGCGGCAAGTTTTATATTTGATTTGAATCCTACGAATCATCATTTCAAATCGCTTGGACATAATCCAACTGTACTTGGATTGTTCTTTTCAATATTAGGGCAACACCGTATAATGGGGGAAATAGGGTGTTGCATGCATCCAACTTCACAAAAGCGATATGACGAAGTTGAATTTTTCTCGCGGAGGCAAACCGAATCAGGCCAGCAAGCCCCGCTTGTCAGCCAAATACAGGTTTGCCGAGACTGGCGAACGAATTGTGTAAACCTCCGTTGTCAGATAGAATAAGAAACGGAGGATATTTTTATGGCCAAGAAGGAAAAGAGTCTATTGAGGCAGTTGATCGACGAACGCGGCATCAAGGAT
>Ga0255336_100609_pt1 | contig 47983 bp, 45 predicted proteins | sample MeOH1_35cm_T3_17_FD_189102 | JGI IMG/M metagenome (GOLD analysis project Ga0255336, IMG submission 189102) | Sandy soil microbial communities from University of British Columbia, Vancouver, Canada - MeOH1_35cm_T3_179 | ecosystem: Engineered > Artificial ecosystem > Sand microcosm > Unclassified ... | reverse complement strand
GTGGTTAAGTCCGGCAGGATAAGGCGACTACGGCCATCGCTTTGGCGCTGGCCAAGTCTTCTTTATCCTACGATGCAAGTGGTTAAGTCCGGCAGGATAAGGCGACTACGGCCATCGCTTTGGCGCTGGCCAAGTCTTCTTTATCCTACGATGCAAGTGGTTAAGTCCGGCAGGATAAGGCGACTACGGCCATCGCTTTGGCGCTGGCCAAGTCTTCTTTATCGCCAAGCTCGGCGAAAGCCGGGTTTTCTTTAACTATATCTTTCTCATCTTAGGGATAGGTAGCTGGTGCAGGCTGTAAAGACTTTAATTTGGTTTCCAATTGATCTAACATAGAGCGAAGTTGGCTCATCTGATCCAAGATCTTGGTAATATCATCCGTACTCATTGTTGGTGGATTAACTTTTTGATTCGGAGTTTGCGTCCCAGTGGGAGAAGAAACACTCTTGCCTGGTATCATTGTTTGGGGAGCATCTGAACCAAAAATCTGCTTTAGCGCTTCTCCTAAGGTTTCGGTCATTACAAGCTTATCCTGATAGGCCATGATCACCCGTTTCATTTCAGGGATACTTCCCGCTTTAGTCGATTGTAAGTAAATAGGTTCGATATAAATGAAGTTCCCATGCATCGGTAAAACCAGAAGATTACCCCGGACGACACTCGAACCTTCTTGATTCCAAAGTGAGAGTTGCTTGGAAATTTCAGGATCTTGGTCGATCCTTGACTCGATCTGTAGAGGCCCATCAATTTCTGTATTCTTGGGTAATTTATATAAAAGGAGTTCTCCATAATGAGCTCCATCCATTCTAGCGGCCATCCAAGCAATCATATTATTTCGTGTGTTCGTACTACTCGAAGCTGGGGTAAAGGGTAACATTAAAACAAACTCAGACTGCTCGGTACCAGGGATTTGCATTATCGTATAATAAGGATCCACATTCTGGGGTTCTGCCCCAAAAAGCTCTTTGGCGATATCCCAGGCATCCTCCTTATTATAAAATGCGGTAGGATCTGTCATATGAAAGTTCTTAACCATATTACTTTGGATGGTAAAGAGGGTTTCTGGATAACGCAAATGAGCTTTTAAGCTCGGGGACATCTGGGATAGATCCTTAAATACTCCTGGGAATATCTTCATATAGGTTTGAACAATCGGTTCTTGGGGATCAACAACGTAAAAATTGACCGTTCCATCATAAGCATCAACAACGACTTTTATCGAATTACGGATATAATTGATATTTCGATCGGGATAGATACTTGAGTAGGGAAGAGCATTAGACGTCGTATAACCATCAATGATCCATTGAAGATGTCCTTGATCAATAACTAGGTAGGGATCTTGATCATATTCTAAAAATGGGGCTAGTTTCTTAACGCGTTCCATTATGTTTCGATGTAATAAGATCCGGCTTTGGGAATTCACTTCATTGGCTAAATAGAAGCGAGCTGTTCCATGCTTGAGTGAAAGCATCAGCTTATTAAGAGGACTCATATAGATCCCCGTTTTGCCCTCGTAGCTGCTTTCGGCATTCACAACCCCTTGGGGATAATCGAATTCCTTGATTTTAGTATTTACTACCACCCAATCACTCGCCAATTCGCCATAATAAATACGAGGCTCCCGGAGATTAAATTCCGAGAACTCTGTGACAGAGGGAACATCCTTAATCGCAAAACTTGGAAGGCCTTCTGGGGTAACAGCATTGGCAAAAGATGCAGCAACTCCATAACCATGAGTATACTTAAAACGAAGATTGACAAAGGTCTTCGCATTGCTATCTAAATCAGTCGTTGACAGTTCTCGGCTGGCAAGCATAACCTGGCGATTTTCGCCCTGGATTTTGTAGCGGTCAATGTCAATATCATTAAATTTATAGTAAAGTCTGATCCCTTGTTTCTGATTAAACGTTTGGAGTAAGGGACGTGGATCATTTAAACGGATATTGTTAAGGGTTGATCGTTCCGCGCTTAAGCTTTGGGCTGTTAAGGGAATATTTCCCTGATAATCTTGCTCCTTAATTAAATCTAGGCCATAGCCAAAACGGGTCATAGCGATTTCATTCTGAATATATGGCGTTTCCTTCGCTAATTCATTGGGTATAACGACAAAGGATTGGATCAGAGTAGGATACACTCCATAGAGGAGTGTGCCTACGACAACGAGTGCAACAAGGGGAACCGTCAAGAGTCTTTCCTCCCGTATAAAAAGGGTGAGAAAAGCAGTCCCAAAGGCAAGTATGCTTAAACTAACGAGAATATTTAAAGCAGGCAAACTTGCCATTAAATCGGCGTAACCTGCCCCGACCACATGACCGTGCTGAGAATAGAGGAGTTGATACTTATCTAAAAAGTAACCGAAGGCTCTGAACGCAAACACTACCGCGAGTAATAAAGCCAGATGACGCCGTGCTGCAGTATTAAGCTCAACCGCATTCTTCTTCCAGAATTTAAAAGTGTGGAAACGCAAAACACCTGTAACGGTGTAGAAAAGTGCTGTAAAAAAGGTAAGAATAAAGAGGGGACCATAGAAAGCATTATAAATCGTTTGTAAGAAGGGCAACTGAAAAAAATAAAAACCTAAATCCTTGCCATAGACAGGATCTCCCTGCCCAAAGGGAGTATATTTCATAAAGGAAAGGACTTCCAACCAACCTGTAAATCCTGCGACAAAACTAACTCCAAAGCTGACCAAGGCTGAAATGACTAACAACCAAACCGTGACTCTTTTTTGGCTTAAATGATAAATTGGACGATCCATTTCATGGACTACGCGAAGACGGTTCCTCAGTTTTTCGTTAACAAAGGTCAAAATGGCATGCCGAATCGAGAAAAGCGTCCCGGCTATAAAGAGGAAGAGGATCGTTCCATTGACAGCTTGGATAAGCCCTTTACTTAAAAGTGGAGTCCAAAATAATTGTTCATACCCTAAATCTTTAAACCATACCCAATCTTCATATAAGCCACTCGACGTAGTTAAAAAAATAATAATTAAAGTAATTCCTACGATTATCCTTACAATACGGCTCAAAGCCAGACCTCCTTTGACTTTTTATTATGCCCAATGCCAACCTTTTTAACATAATTAGCATATATATTCTAACTAACGTTTGAAAATACCTTCAACAAAGGTAGAAGATGATTAATCTGAGTTCTTTATTATCTTTTATTTTATGCTATACTATAGATACCTACAAGGGGTATAAATTATCAAGTGGGAGGATTTATTTTGATGTATGATGTCCTCATTATTGGAGCTGGCCCAGCAGGACTGACTGCTGGAATCTATGCTGCCCGTGGTGGATTAAAGACCGGTATTATTGAAATGGGAATGCCTGGAGGGCAGGCTGCCTCAACAGAGAAAATTGAGAACTATCCAGGGTTTCCAGAAGGTATCGGCGGATATGAGCTCATGAATAACTTTCATCTTCAAGCCGAAGCCTATGGAGCTGAATTCATTTTTGAAGAGACTCAAACGCTTGAACTCCAAGGACCAGTAAAAAGAATCGCCACGGACACAAAAATTTTGGAGGCCAAAGCGGTAATCCTAGCTGCAGGTTCAAAACCACGTCTCTTAAATGTTCCTGGGGAAAAGACCTTTCATGGTCGAGGCGTTTCCTACTGTGCGACCTGTGACGGTGCTTTCTTCAAAGGTAAAAAAATCATCGTTGTTGGCGGGGGAGATGCAGCCTTAGAAGAAGGAGCCTACCTCACTAAATTTGCCAATGAGGTAACTATTATTCATCGCCGTGCGAATTTCCGAGCCACGCAAATTGCCATCGAACGAGCTAAGAATAATCCCAAAATCAGTTTTATTTATAATGCCGTTGTCGAGGAAGTCTTAGGCTCTGAGCATGTCGAAGGAATAAGGCTTCGTGATCTTCAAGCGCAAGAAACGAAGATCTTACCTGCAAGTGGAGTCTTTATCTATATTGGAACTGAACCGAACGATAAGTTTCTCCATGGGGAACTTGAAGTTGAGGAGCGGGGTTATATTAAAACAGATAATCTTCTCCAGACAAACATCGCCGGTATCTTTGCTGCGGGTGATATCCGCGACACTCCCTTGCGTCAAGTTGCCACTGCCGTCGGAGATGGTGCCCTTGCAGCTGTAGCAGTAGAAAAATACTTGACCCGACTTCAAAAATAGCTAATAAAAGGCGCTGTTTTCAAACAGCGCCTTATGCTTGAATGCATTCTTTAAAAAGCATAATTTCCATACCAATTTCGTGCGTATCATTCAGATATTTCAAAATCTTTGTACAACCTGCTAGAAATGCTTGTATTTTTCATAACTTTATACTATCATTTACATGTGTATTAGGAAGAAGTTCACAAGATAAAGGATAGAGGAGGGAGCTAATTTGCATTTCGTAGTCTGTTTAAAGCAAGTACCGGATACTTCCGAAGTCCGGATTGATCCTGAGACGAATACGCTTATGCGTCAAGGGGTACCGTCAATTATTAATCCTTATGATGCACATGCATTAGAAGAAGCAATCCGGCTCAAGGAAAAAGTAGGTGGAAGGGTTACCCTCGTTAGCATGGGACCACCACAAGCCCTGGAAGCTTTGAAAAAAGGCATGTCCTTTGGTGCGGATAGAGCAATTCTACTCAGTGACAGAGCCTTTGGTGGCTCTGATTCGCTAGCAACGGCTTATATCCTTTCATCAGCGATTCGTAAAATTCACGAAGAGGATCCCATTGATCTCATTTTTGCAGGTAAAGAGGCTATTGATGGAGATACCGCACAAACAGGTCCTGGAATCGCTCAACGTTTAGGTTTCCCCCAATTAACGTATTCAATTACGGTTCGTGAGCTCACGGAGACAACAATTACCGTTGAACGAAAAACAGAAGGCGGTCGTCAGGTAGTCCAAGCCCAATTACCCGCACTAATAACTGTTGAAAAAGAGCTTAACGATCTACGTTATGCTTCTTTGCCAAACATGATGAACGCTGCGAAATATGAACCAGAAATCTGGTCTGCCAAGTCCTTAGAATTTGATGCAACTCAGATGGGGCTCAAAGGATCTCCCACAAGTGTATCACGTATTTTCGCTCCTCCTGCTCGCTCTGGCGGAGAAACAATTGATGGCACAAAAGACCCAACTGGTACTGCCAAGTCTCTCGTAGAGACACTTTTTCAGCAAAATATTATACACCCCCTAGCGAAGGGAGGACAACATTAATGGCCGTTAATATTGACAAATCAAAATGTATTGGGTGTGGTGCCTGTACTGTCGAATGTCCAGTTGAAGCACTCGAACTCGTGGATGGAATCGTTGAAGTCAACGCAGAAAAGTGTACTAATTGTGGAAGCTGTGTCAAAGTTTGTCCAGCCGATGCCCTTAGTTTACCAGAACAAGCTGCCAAACCTCTAGAAAAGGGCGCAGAAACCGAAGCTACCCAAGCAGTTCAAGCTTCTTCACCGGAAAACGAGATAAAAGTTCAAAAAGCGCATATTGCTCCGGTCGCCGGTGGCGATGTTTGGAGTGGCGTCTGGGTCATCGCTGAATATATGAATGGCAATATTGCCCAAGTATCTTGGGAATTACTCGGTGAGGGTCGAAAGCTCGCTGATGCCATTGGCTGTGAACTTTGCGCTGTTGTTACTGGTTATCAAGTCGATCATGTTATTTCCGAGGCGTTTGCCTATGGAGCTGAGAAAGTCTATGCTGTAGATACCGAAATACTCAAAGACTACCGGACTGAGGCATACGCAGATGCCATTGTCGACCTCGTCCAAAAATATCAACCGGAAATTATTCTTATGGGCGCAACCTCAATGGGACGTGATGTCTTCCCGGCAGTAGCGACCAAAATGAAGACGGGATTAACGGCTGACTGCACGGTTTTGGAAATTGACCCTGAAACTAAATTCTTAAAAATGACTCGTCCTGCCTTTGGTGGAAATATTATGGCGACAATTCTTTGTCGTACACATCGTCCACAGATGTCTACGGTTCGTCCGCGGGTTATGGCAATGCCTGAACGCGTTGAAGGACGTGAAGGGACTATTATCCGTGAGAAATTGGAGCTCAATGATAATGATTACCGTTCGAAAGTAATTGAGTTCATCGCGTCTACCGCGAAAAGTGCTTTCCTCGATAAAGCAGAAATCATAGTTGCGGTTGGTCTTGGCTTAGGTTCGAAGAAAAATATGGTGATCGTTGAAGAACTCGCTGATGCTGTTGGTGGTACAATTGCGGGCTCCCGTGGTGCAGTTGAAGCGGGTTGGATTTCGCATGATCAGCAAGTTGGGCAAACCGGGGTAACTGTCCGCCCTAAACTCTATATTGCGATCGGGATATCCGGTGCGATCCAACACTTGGTTGGGATGCAAACCTCAGATTATATCATAGCTGTTAATAGTGATCCAGAAGCATCGATATTTAATGTTGCAAACTACGGAATCGTTGGAGACCTTTTCCAAGTGGTTCCTGCCTTAACAGCTGAATTCAAAAACCGCCTACAGCACAGCGTGGCGAAATAAGGAGGGGCATACATGGAAAACTTTGATGTGATCGTCGTTGGCGGCGGTCCTGCCGGCCTGTCTGCCGCGATTAGTGCTGCCAGAGCAGGCATGAAAACTGTAGTCATCGAACGTGGCGATTATCCTGGTACGAAAAATGTAATGGGTGGTGTTCTCTATTCCCGAGCAACAGAAGCTGTTATTCCTGAATTCTGGAAAGAAGCACCCCTTGAAAGACCAGTTATTGAACAACGTTATGGCCTATTAACCGGGAACGAGATTATTACCGCAGCCTATCGTGATCCTCTTTGGGCTGAACCTCCCTATAATGCCCATACCGTTCTACGGGTAAAATTTGATGGCTGGCTTGCTAAAAAAGCAGAACAAGCAGGAGTTATGATTATCCCTGAAACAGTTGTCGAAGATCTGCTTTATAAGGGAGATCTTGTTGTCGGAGTACGCACAGGACGTGCTGAAGGCGATCTGGGGGCTAAAGTTGTAATCTTGGCTGAAGGTGCTAACAATTTCGTGGCGCACAAAGCGGGGTTAGCTCAGGATCTGCAACCAGATACGGTCGCTGTTGCTGTCAAGGAAATAATTGCGCTTCCTCAGGAAAAGATAGAAGACCGTTTCTGTCTCGAACCTGGACAAGGAGCTACGATTGAATTATTTGGAGACTCCACAGACAGCATGTTGGGCACCGCTTTTATTTACACCAATCAAGATTCGCTTTCCATTGGAGTTGGCGTTATTCTTAAACAAATGATTGATAAAAAATGGACTCCTAATGACCTTTTAGAAAACCTGAAAGCGAAACCGTATGTTAAACGATTGTTGCAAGGGGGAGAAACCAAAGAATACCTTGCGCATTTACTTCCTGAAGGTGGCTATAAGGCCATGCCGAAACTGTACCGTCAAGGCGTTCTCGTTGCCGGAGACACGGCTATGCTCGTCAATGGATTAAACCGCGAAGGTTCGAATTTAGCAATGACTTCAGGTCTCATTGCCGGACAGGTAGCAGCTGAAGCTATTAAATCTGGTGATATCAGTGCCCATGGAATGAGTGTATATGAAACTCGACTTCGCGACTCGTTTGTGGTCAAGGACCTCTACAAATATCGCAATATCAATCACTTCTTTGAAAAGAATCCACACTTCTTTAAAGTTTATCCGGAAATAGTCTCAAATGCTGCTCGGACGTTCTTTAGTGCAAACGAAACACCAAAGAGTGAGGGGTTCAAGCAAATTGGCAAAATGATGTTTGAGCGGCGTTCTAAAGGCGCTATGTTCTCAGATATCTTTGGAGCATGGAGGGCACTGAAATGAAATTAGATGATAAATTGTATTTAGTGCGCTTTAATACTGACATCCAGAATCATATTAAAATAAAAGATTCTGAAGTTTGTCTTAAATGTCAAGATAAGCCTTGTACGCGTATCTGTCCAGCTCATGTGTATGACTGGGATGAAGAAGAGAACCGGATTTCTGTGGGATATGAAGGGTGCTTAGAGTGTGGTACCTGCCGTATCGGTTGTCCTTCTGGCAATATTGCATGGCAGTATCCGCGTGGTGGCTTCGGAGTATCCTGGAAAAACGGATGATGTTATTTAAATCATAAAAAAGAAGGCAGTGATTATCATTGCCTTCTTTTTTATGATTTGTTTTGACAGGATACGTCTAGCCCTTTAGAATGTTAACTATACGTTCAACTTAGCATTCTTTGATATTTAAAATACCATCTGAAGTATACTTTAGTTAAGACCGGATGAGAGGAGGCGTCACTTATCTATCGGCAGATTTTATCAAATCTTAGCTATGATGGCTGGAGAATTGAAACCTTAAGCTCAGGTTGGCACACCGCAATTAAAGATAACCAGGGGCTTCTTTTTTGGGTTTACCAACCCCGTCAACCTATGTTACCCCCACCTACCAATCCCGAAATTAAAAAGTGGGAAGCCTTTATTTTCTGCCCGGAAGGATTAAGATCCCAGGATCTCAATCAACCCGTTCTCCAAAACATTCAATCCTGGTTCATAGATCTCCAAACAGGGCTAGTCTTTCCTTATCCGCCGAATCCGAAGGAAAAAACCATGGATTGGCTGCTAACTTACGTGAATCTCAACAATCAATCTCTTCCTAGAAATAGTGAGAGCTCTTGGGAAAATGAAAACTTAGATACTCCACAATCGAAAAAATTTACGCCTTATGTTACGTCTATTTTGATTGCCCTTAATATTATTGTTTTCATCCTGATGATCCTAGCAGGTGATTCACCCGTCCAGCGTATACAAGTCTTATTTGGGGAGAACCAACGTATTCTCGTTTTATTTGGAGCAAAGGTTAATGATCTAATTCTCCAAGGACAGCTCTGGCGTCTTTTTACAAGTATGTTTATTCATATTGGTTTTTTTCATCTCGCATTCAACCTCTATGCGCTATGGGTATTAGGTACCTTTTGTGAGGAACGCTTCGGGCATCGACGCTTTCTCCTCCTTTATTTAATTAGCGGATTAGGCGGTTCGCTGTTCAGCTTCCTTTTTACAGATGCACTTTCAGCTGGAGCTTCAGGTGCCATTTTTGGTCTTCTCGGTGCCCTGATTCCGTATGCCTGGAAACAACCCCGCTTATGGAAGTCTGGGTTAGGGAAAAATCTTATTGTTATTATTGTCATTAACCTTGGACTAGGGATACTTCAACCGCAGATTGACATCTATGCTCATTTAGGTGGACTCCTCTTCGGTTTAATCATTGGATTTTTATTTCCATAAAATACATCTTTAGAAACTGCATGCTTTTACCATTCAGGGAAAAAATAGAATCGAAGCTCACGTTTTCTTAGCGAGGTGTTATCGAGGTAGTATTCTTGGTATCATCGATAGTTAAGAAAACTGAGCTTCTTATTTTTCTTCTTTCTTCCTTCCTTCAGAACATGCTATAATTGAGTTGGATAGTGGCTTCTAGTTGCTAGATTAAATGGTATTTGAGAGAGAGTGGGACAAACTGTGAAGACCCCCAAAAAACGCTCACGATTTAAGGGATACTTTAGACGCGAAAAAGTTGTTTACTTATTTTTAGTTGTACTAATCCTAGTCGTTGTCGGAAAACTGTTCAGTCTGCAAGTTGTTCAGGCATCAAACCTTAAGGCTGTCGGAATTGAACGACGTACACAAGATCAAAGCCTCCAGCCGGAACGAGGACAAATCTTGGATGCTCAAGGGCATGTGCTTGCCCAAAGTGTACCTGTCAAAGAAGTCTATGCGGACCCAAGGACTCTAAATACTTTAATCTCCGATGGTAAGAATTATAATAAAGAAGACATTTCCATTAAACTCGGAGATATTCTTGGCTTAAAAAGCGCAGATATCCTCAACAAGCTGAATCAAGATCTCGCTAGTGTCAGCCTTGCCCATCAGGTTGAATTAACTAAAGTCGATCAAATTCAGGCCTTAAAGATTCCTGGAGTCGGCTTTAACGATGAACAGAAACGTGCTTATCCCATGGATACCCTTGCATCTGCTGTCTTGGGAATTGTCAATCTCTCCGGGCATGGAGCCGAAGGGCTTGAATATTACTATGATAAAGAACTATACGGAACTCCCGGCTACGCCTCGCAGCAACAAGATTCCGGATTATCGTCCGTGTTGGAAACCCTCCATAATACTCAAACACCTCAAAAAGGAGCCGACTTAACGTTGACCCTAGACTCGACAATTCAGTATTTAGTTGAACAACAACTTGACGATTTAGCCAAAACTACACACGCGAATCGAATCTCGATCCTCGCTATGGATCCCATGACTGGCAAAGTCTTAGCAATGGGTTCTCGCCCTAACTTTAATCCGAATGACTATAACAAAACAGACCCAGAAAACCGCAAGAATCTAAATATTAGTATGTCTTATGAACCCGGATCCACCTTCAAAATTATTACTGGTTCCGCTGCCTTGGAAGAAGGAGCGATAACCCCCGATTCAAAATTTGAGGATCCAGGGTATTACAAAGTGGGTACACGTGTCATCACCAACTGGGACTCAGATCAAACGGTCCATGGTTGGTTGGATTTTACACAAGGCATGGAACTCTCGGATAACGTAGTTCTTTCACAAGTCGGAACGAAATTAGGTATCCCCCCTTTTTATACATATCTTAAGGCTTTTGGATTCGGGAGCAAAACAGGAATTGATATTGCTGGGGAAGAAAGCGGCTTACTCGTGCCCCAGAATCAAGCAAGAACGATCGATCTTGCCACCATGTCCTTCGGACAAGCGAACCTAGTTACTCCTATTCAACTATTATCTGCCATTTCTGCAGTTGCCAATGGGGGAACCCTCAATAAACCTTACGTTGTCGATAAAATAGTATACCCGGATGGCACGGTTCAGCAAAATAAACCTGTACCCATTAGGAAAGTCATTTCGAAAACAACCGCAGACCAAATGACTGGGATTCTGGAAAAAGTAGTGAATCAAGGGACCGGGCATCTAGCCCAGATTCCCGGCATTCGCGTTGCGGGGAAAACCGGAACCGCCCAGAAAGTGGATTCCAAAACGGGTCAATATTCAACAACAGATTTCATTGCCTCATTTACTGCCTTTGCACCAGCTGACGACCCCAAAATTGCCGTACTTATAACCATCGATACACCACGCGGGGATAGCCATCAAGGAGGTACTCTCGGCGGTCCAATAGCTAGAGCTATCATTGAAGGTGCTTTACAGCATTATGGCATTCCTGTCGCTAAAGAGACTCAAAGTGCTGTCTCTACTTTACCGGCAGGGTCGTTTACCCGCCCTGCCCCCCAACCAGTTACTCCTGTTCGTCAACCACTGGAAGGGGAGACAATCGTTCCTGACTTAACTGGCTTAACTCTCCGTCAAGCCGGAGATACCCTCGCCAAGTCTGAACTTCATTTTAACTTCTCGGGAACTGGTCTGGCCCAATCACAAACTCCTGCTCCTGGCCAAGTTGTTAACAAAGGCTCAACTGTGGAGATTAAGTTTTCTCCACTTAACGATTTAACAAATCCCATGCAAGGCGAGAGTTCACCTTAAAAATACAACTTCAACGCTTGAATAGGGTATGCTAGGATAATAATTGAAGCATCAGCGGAATCATTGAAACAAGCTCAAAGAAAATGGAGGAATCAGAATGCGTCTGGATCAAGCAATTGAAAAACTAAAAGAAGAATTGATAGCTGCTGTTCAAGGCTGTATCCAACTGGATAGTGTAAAAGATTTAGGAAAGGCCGGTCCAGGTGCACCCTTCGGACCTGGAATTCAACACTGCCTGGAGTGGACTCTTTCGCTTGGAGAAAAACTAGGATTTACGGCTCAAAACTTTGCGGGTTATGCCGGCCAAATTGAAATGGGAGAAGGGGAGCTTCTAGGAATTCTCGGACATTTAGATGTTGTTCCTGAGGGAGATGGGTGGTCTGTACCCCCCTTTAGCGGTCAAATTGTCGATGGGAAAATTTACGGTCGAGGGGCTACCGATGACAAGGGTCCAACTTTAGCTGCCTTATTCGCCATGAAAGCAATTCAAGATGCCGGACTTCCTTTGAATAAACGGGTGCGCCTAATCTTAGGAACAGATGAAGAATCGGGTTGGGCGGATATGGACTATTACAAACGACAGGTTGATCTACCCAAAATCGGTTTTGCACCAGATGCGGAGTTTCCACTTATCCACGCTGAAAAAGGGATCTTACACCTTGAACTGTCAAAGGAGCATGCACCATTTCCACACTTGCTTCTCCTCCAAGGCGGAGAACGAGCCAACGTTGTCCCTGATCTTTGCCATGTCACTTTAAAAGATTTGAACCTTCAAGAAGTCACCGCTGAATTAAACGCTTTCGATTTTCCCGACGGAGTAACCGCTCGACTTGAACCGCAGTCTACCGCATCGAATATTGAGCTCGTCTTCCAGGGCGTAGGTGCACATGGTAGTATGCCGCAAAATGGAAAAAACGCGGTACTTTATGCCTTACGCTTTCTCCAAACCTTATCCTTGAATTCTGAAGAACGTCAACTTATCACCTGGCTGAACCAACATCCAGGGACAGGCTTTTACGGCGAAGGCTTTGGCATCACGTTAAGTGATGAACATTCTGGCAAACTTTCCCTAAACTTAGGGATTATGAATCTTACCTCTCAAAAATCAACCTTCGTCATTGATATTCGTTATCCTGTCACCTTTAAAGATGTGGATGTACTCCAGCCGATTCAACAAATTGCTTCAGCTCAAAATTTTACCGTGAAAATCAACGAGCACCAAGCTGCTCACTATGTTCCTAAAGATAGTCCTTTAGTCACATCTCTCTTAAGCGCCTATACTGAAATCACCGGCCGAGAGGGGTACGCTTTTGCTATCGGTGGAGGGACCTATGCTAAGGTACTGCCTCAAGGGGTTGCCTTTGGTCCCACACTACCAGGTGAACCCGAAATAATTCACTGCCCAGATGAATATATTTCCATTGATAATTTAGTATTGACCACGAAAATCTATACCCAAGCCATTTTAAATCTTGCCTTAGACCCGAAATATAAAGACTAACTTCGCGCAAAGTGCCAATTCTGATGACAATTTGAGTGCTGAACCAAGATTTATAGCCCTTTTACAAAGTAGAAGGGCTATATTCTATTAATAACTCTAGCTTCATAAATTAATGAGATGCAGGAATTAGGACAACGAGAAAGAACGTTTTAAATAGATCTGGTTTCAAGATCGAGGGACAGGAAGGTGATATACCATGGAAAATGAACGTGTTAAGCACGCGAAAGAGTTTCTTAAGCTACTATCTGGACATCATGGCGTCTCTGGGTATGAGAGTTTGATCGCTCCCTTAGTTATTCAAGAATTTCAATCCAGCGCTGAAGAGGTTAAGACCGATCGATTTGGGAATATTTATGCGCTAAAAAAAGGAGAAACAGGACGTTATAAAATAATGCTCGCAGCTCATATGGACGAAATCGGATTAATGGTTAAAAAAATCGACCCTCGGGGGTTTCTTTGCTTTACCACAATTGGTGGCGTCGATCAACGAACACTTCTTTCACAGGAGGTCATCATCCATGGCCGTCAGCCTATTACCGGAGTCATAGGTTCGATGCCTCCTCATTTGGTTCAGGGCGATGGAGAAGATGGAAATGAAGCAGTAAAAATTGAGGACATGGGCATTGATGTCGGTCTGACACACGAAGAAATTCAAAAGGTCATCCAAGTTGGAGACATCATTACTTTCAAGCGGAGCCCCTTGGAATTATTGGGAGGGCTAATCGCCGGAAAATCCCTAGATGACAGAGCAGGTGTAGTCGTAATGCAGATCTGTCTTCAGGAACTTCACCGCCTTTACCATGCCCATGATGTTATTGCCGTCACTACCACCCAAGAGGAGATTGGTCTTCGAGGGGCTTTAACCAGTGCTTATACTTTGAATCCAGACCTTGCCATTGCTATTGACGTTACCCATGCAGCAACCCCAGACACAATGGGGCAGGTTAGTATTGAACTCGGAAAAGGGCCGGCCATAGCTCTTGGCCCAAATATCCACCCTCGCGTTTACGAAAGTCTTTCGGAGGCCGCTCAGAATGCTCGTATCCCATTTCAAATTGAACCCATTGCAGGAATGACGGGTACAGACGCTTGGGCGATCCAGGTCGCTCAAGCAGGTGTTCCTACAGGTCTGCTCTCGATTCCACTGAGGTATATGCACACCTCAGTGGAAACCATTGATATGCAAGATGTCATTAATTCTGGTCTCTTGCTCGCTCACTTCATCGCCAGCCTGCCAGAGGACTTGGAGGGAAGCTTATGTTATTAAAAAAGCTGAGTGAATTAAAAGGTACTTCTGGAGCTGAAAAAGCAGTTCGCGATACACTGCGTGAAGAAATCGCACCTTGGGTTGATTCTATTTCTGTTGATAAAATAGGAAATCTCATCGCCACTAAGAAAGGTTCGGAGCCTGCCCCAGAAATTCTTCTTACGGCCCATATGGATGAAGTGGCGCTGATGATTACCGAAATTACCCCAGATGGATTTCTGAAATTTCGTTCGGTTGGCCTAATCGATCCTCGGATTCTTGTTTCCAAACCTGTTCAAATTTCAGGTATCAACGGGGTTATTGGGGCTAAAGCAATTCATTTACAAAAGCCGAAAGAGCGTCAACATGCACTGAAACTTGAACAGCTTTACATCGATATTGGGGCAAAATCCCAAGAAGAAGCCAATAAGCATGTAAAGTTAGGAGATTATGCTTATTTTATGACTAAGTTTGAATCCCTAGGTAGTGGGTTTTTCAAAGGTAAGGCTTTTGATGATCGCGTAGGCTGTTATATTATTACTGAAATTCTAAAGAAGAACTTTAATCTTGCCCTAGTTGCCGCGTTTACCGTTCAAGAAGAAGTTGGCCTTCGGGGTGCGAAGGTTGCCGCTTATCATCTAAAACCTGACTTTGCTCTTGTCTTAGAAGGAACAATTTCAGCAGATATGGCCCATCTCGAGGAAGAGGACTGGGTTACAGAACTCGGTAAGGGTCCGGCCATCTCCATCCAGGACCGCACCACGCTTTACAATCCCCAGCTTATTCGACAAGTTGTGAACTTAGCCAAGGAGAAGGGGATTCCGTTTCAGTTTCGGCGGGATAGTAGAGGCGATAATGACGCGGGGAAGATCCATTCTAGCCGGGAAGGAATTCCGACCTTGTCGATTAGTGTTCCCTGTCGTTATATTCATTCAAGTGTTTCCTTGGTCAAACAAGAAGATATCGACCATACAATTCAACTTGTTGAAGAAATTCTTCAAGCCATTCCTGATCATTTTAAATTTTAGCAGGATGAAGGAGGACTTTAAAAATGTCCAACGCACAAAATTTGCCGGATTACACCTTATTAGAACGTCTAAGTCAAGCCTATGGTCCTTCTGGGGCTGAGAAGGGGATTTCCGAGAAGATTGCAGCAGTCATTCAGCCTTATTGTGATTCGCTCACTCAGGATAAACTCGGTAACCTCATTGCCATTCGCAAGGGAAGCGGAAAAAAAATCATGATTGCCACCCACATGGATGAAATCGGGGTCATGATTACTCATATCGATGAAAACGGGTTCTTGCGATTTACAACCGTGGGTGGAGTTCATGTTGCTGAACTTCCGCATCGCCGTGTCCAATTTCAAAACGGACGTACCGGCATCATCAGCATGGAGAAACTTGATAAGCCTTCCGATTTAAAGCTCTCCAGACTCTATCTCGATATTGGTGCGGCTAATCAAGAAGAAGCTGAGCAAATCGTCCAGATCGGTGACAGTGCAGTTTTTACCGGAGAATTGGTCCACTCTGGCTCACGTATTCTCTCGAAAGCCTTAGATAATCGGGTCGGTTGTTTTGTTGCAATTGAAGCCCTGAAACGGGTTCAGACAGAACATGAACTCTCCTTCGCTTTTACTGTTCAAGAGGAAGTAGGGCTTAGAGGAGCTCAAACTGCAGCCTTTGCCCTTGATCCCGATGTCGCCATTGCCGTTGATGTAACCCTAACCGGCGATACGCCTAAAGCCCATCCCATGGAGGTTAAACTTGGAAATGGTGTGGCCATCAAAGTATTTGATCATTCCATGATTACTCCCCCACAGATCAAACAGTGGATGACTACTACGGCTGAAAAGTATAAAATTCCTTATCAATTTGAAGTTCTCGAATTTGGGGGCACAGACTCAGGAGCTATCCATCTGACCAAAGGTGGAATTCCAGCTGGAGTACTTTCCATTCCAACGCGTTATGTCCATAGCCCTTCAGAAATGATTGATAGTAAAGATGTTGAAGCAGCCGTTAATCTTCTCGTCGCTTTGCTTGAAGGACCTATTAACTTGTAATCTTTGATGCTTCTGCTGGCCCAAAATAAATTGTCGAAAATGCTTGAATTTTGATAAAGAAACTTGTATACTAATAACGTTGTCTCAACGAGCGCCACTAGCTCAGCTGGTAGAGCATCCGACTCTTAATCGGCAGGTCCACGGTTCGAACCCGTGGTGGCGCACCATTAATTTTTGAAACATGCTAAATCAGGCATATCAGTTAATCTGAGATGCCTGATTTTATATTTTCAGGGTTACGATTTTTGAAGGAAAATTTTCTAGTCGGAAGGAGGGCATTTTCTATCTGCTTGCTAATAATTCCATATTAACATTGCTTAACACTAAAAAATGAAACCCTTGACTTGCAAGGGTTTCAGGAGATAGCTGAAGAGCGTTGTCTACTTATTTTCTGGTGACTGTTCGGTTTCGTTAGGAACTTTACTAATTTCTTCAACAGCTTCTACTTGTTCAGTAGCATCAGTACCCAAAGCGCTAACTTCAGGCTTAGCTAACACCGTTAAGCATTTTGAGACCTTTTGATTTATTATGCCCGTTGCAAATAAAATAAAAGCAATACCACCATAAACCGCGATTGGCTCAAATATTCCTGGGAGCAGTTGATTTGGTATTAATTGCTTAACAACTTCAGCTGAAGGATAGCCTTGAGCTACATATTGAGCAACACTATTTTTGAATAATAAAACATTATTTACCAAAAACGCAATTGCGATAAGAGTTACTAATATAGCTACAATATATAATACAATTGAACTGATAGGATGTTTGGAACTTTCTTTTCTTTTAAGTTTCATATGATTTTATTTCCTTTCTCAAAAAACAGGTTAAATTTTAAATTATGATTTCATTGCCAAAGAAGTATAAATTGCCATGAACGTTGCTCCACTAGTTATACCCAAATCTCCTTTTCTTAATTTATTAATACTATGTTTACTCCTTTCCAGATGCATGATAACGTTTTCTACTATGCTATTATATAGCTAGAAACTGAAAGATACCTGAGGATTATCTGAAAGTTTGTTGAGGGCTAGCAGATATATCAAGGTTTTGAAGTGCTTATTATTTATTTATAAGTTTTCAGGGAAGGTGTGACCTAAAACACATACTCTTTCAATTATTCTTGTTAAAATTTTGATAGAGTAAAAGATACGGAGGTATACATGGATACACATCAGGCTTATTCTTTTGAGCAATGTCGTGAACATTGCCCAAAAGCTGCCATGGATTGGGCAGATTTAGCTCAAGATCTTGAATTAGCTCTCCAGAATCTTAACCTGGATGCAATACTTAAAAAACGTTTTAAGCCCTTTCTTTTTCACCATATCCTTAAGATTGGGCTAGCGGGATGTCCCAATGCATGTTCTCGACCCCAAATTAAAGATATCAGCCTAACTGGTTTCGTAACTCCTCAACTTTCCGATAATTCTTGCTCTGGATGTCAAACGTGCGTATCCGTTTGTCTGGAAAAAGCGATTACCTGGGAAAATGACGTAATCGTTATCGACACTGATCTTTGCGTATCGTGTGGAGAATGCATTCGTAACTGTCTAACTGAAAAGATCGTTCCGCAAGAATCAGGTTGGATTCTCAGTTTGGGTGGGCGCTTAGGAAGGCATCCCCAATTGGCGAAATTTGTGAGTCGAGTCACAACTGACAAGGAAGCAAAGGATTGGCTAGTGCAAATTCTGAACGATTATTGTACTGAAGGGTTAACCGAAGAGCGATTTAGCCACTTTCTTGGTCGAAGAAAATGGGTTCATGAACCCAACCGTTCATGAACCCATTTTCTTAGTTCCTCTAGGTTTAAGATCTTAATTTTCTTATGCTCCACTTCGATAATCCCGAGTTCCTTCAATTCACTAAGGATTCTACTCACAGATTCGCGAGCTAAACTACACATTCCTGCAAGTTCAGTCGTTGAAAGAGGAATAGCAATTAAAATTCCATCTTCAACAACCTGACCATGAACATGGGCTAAGGAAAAAAGTTTAGCGCCAAGACGTGAACGCGCATCGCCAAGTGCCACATTCTTGATTTGACGATAAGCACGCCTTAAATCCAAAGCCATACTCTGATAAAACGCCATCAGAGCCTGAGGATTTTCTTTAAGATAATGGAGCAGGATTTTCTTATTCAGGACCAAGACCTCCGAATTTTCAACAGCTAAAGCGGCATAGGGATATGTTTTCCCATCGAGAATGACTTCTGGAAAGAAAGTAGGAGTTTGAACAACCCGGAAGATTTTTTCCGTAAATTCACTCGTTAAAAGGAACTCAATTCTCCCTTTAAGAAGAAAGAAAGCTGAACTGGCTTCTTCCCCCGAAAAAAATAAGTACTGTTTTGAAGTATAACGACGAATACGTCCTTGGGATTGGCAGAGTTCCCAAAAGCTTGGAGGAAGCTGATCCCATGTAGAATTAGTAATGAGCTGATCGAACTGATTTCCGTTATTCGACATATTCTAATATTATCTCCTTTTATCTTTATACTTGCTTTAAAGTAAAGTTCGTCTAAGATTATCTAAAACCTCTTTAAACATTAATGTTTTTTCCCGTTATTAAAGGGTATCATTCTGAGGATGAATGTTATGTGTAATTTCGATCTTCGGAAGCCCTGGTACAAGCACTCTATAAGAGTTATGACTGGAATGCGTAATGAGATGATATTATGTTACCTGCCCGGGGTATAGGGGTAAACCCAAGAAAATGATCCCTATGCCGACCATTAAAGTGATTAGTGAATATAATCAACAAAAAATGGCCATTTTTGTCGTTCGCGAAAAACCCCAAGAAACGCTATATTCTTTCTGGAGCAGGCCCCTCCACGGACCATACCCTTACCACTCGGTTTAGTGCAGTTGAGCCTAACCCAAATACAAAAGGGACTGCGGACATTCTTTTTGGGTTCGCCCAAGGCTTCGGAATGACTGATCGTTTAGTTCAAACGATTAGCGAACTCAATGGTATGAATCTTAAGGCTCTCCAAGAAGAGATTGGCAAAGCAGTTAAAGGTCAGCAAACTTATACTCAAGCCCTGCGGAATGTCTCCTTTGAGGAACATGCCAAGAACTTGGGAATGACAGCGGATAAGCTCGAACAAACCCTTCGCGAAAAAGGAGTGCTTGTCATCGAGTCCGCCAGTAAAATGAGGGAGCATGCAACAATAGCTAAAGATTTACCGGTACCTACTCCTTCTGGACGGATTGAAATCTATTCCTTGATGCTTGCTGGCTTCACTATGCAACAAGGCTATCACCCGAACTGGGATCCGGGGCTCGTTTACATTCCTCCGCAAGTTAACCAAGCGAAAAAGCCGGATGAATTCAATTTCGTTTATGGAAAAACGCCAACGATATCATATGCATCCACGAATGCAAATAACCCCATCCTCATGGCTCTATCCAAGGTTAAAGAAGACGAGTTTATGGGCTTATGGATAAACCCCCAAAAAGCAACCCTGTTGAATATTAAAACAGGCGATACCGTCACGGTTGAAAACTTGGTGAGTGGACAAAAAGCTCAAATCAAAGCCTTTGTTACCGAGATGGTCCGTCCCGATACCGTGTTTATGTCTTCATCCTTCGGAACTGAAAACCCACTATTGAAAACCGCTGCTGGAGTCGGAACAGCTATCAATAAGCTGATTCCCTATCAAGTTGAGCCCATTGTGAGTGCATTTCGGAGCCAAGAGTTCACTGTTCGCGTAACAAAGTAAGGAGGAAAAAACATGACACGCTATGGCATGGTCATCGATCTGCGTTCCTGTGTGGGCTGTCAGGCCTGTAGTGCAGCATGCGCCTTAGAAAATCAAACCCCGTATTGGTCCAATAAATGGCGGACTACTGTCAAAGATATTCAAGTCGGCCAGTACCCTAATACTGGTCGGCACTTTGTCCCAACCATATGTATGCATTGTAAAGAACCGGCCTGCATGACGGTCTGCCCAACCAAAGCAACCTTTAAAACTGATGATGGCTTCATCTTGGTCAATTATGATACCTGTCTTGGGTGTAAAGCATGTATAGCAGCTTGCCCGTATGGTGCGCGCTATGTTTATAGCAAAGAGGACGTGCAGCAAGATAAAGAAATCTATGGTGATAATGCTCAACATACAAAAGTGCATATTGACAAGTGTACTTTTTGCCAAGACCGGATAGCCCGTGGGATGGAACCCGCCTGTGTCAGCACCTGTCCCACCACTTCCCGAATGGTTGGCGATTTGGACGATCCAACGAGCGCAGTAGCCAAAGCAGTCTCTTCTGGTTTGGCCAAACCACTCCGTCCTGATCTCGGTACTGAACCGCGTGTTTATTATATTTATTAAGGGGGGAATAATCCATGGCAAATCCGATGCATCCTGAACGCCAAGAAGGCTATGAATGGCCGGTAGGCGTCTATCTGTTTTTCGGCGGCTTGGGCGGCGCATTAATCACTTTATCCTATATATTTCATTTCTTTGCAGCAACTGTTCCGATGATCCGATTGGCAACTCTGAGTGGGCTCGTATTATTCGCCATTGCCGGTGTTTTCCTGATCTTTTTTGATTTAGAACGCCCGCTCAATGCGATTTACTCCTTGAATAACGTAACCAAGTCCGGAATCTCTTGGGACGTTGTGTTAATTATTCTCAACTTCGTATTTGGAATTCTCTTCGTGATTCCCGAATTCTCCAACTATAGTATATTCAGTGGTTTAGCTAGTTTGCTGGCACCTTATCAAGTCTTTTTTGGCTTAATAGCTGCTATTTCCGGATTCTTGTTCCCCATCATCTCCGCTGGCTTACTTGCTGCTCCGGCTGCAATTCCGCTTTGGCATACACCGGCCCTTCCACTTCTTTATCTCATAACTTCTTTCTCTTTAGCCATCGCTTATCTGGGAGCGCTTTTTAGCCCAGTAGGTACACTTTACACGACTTTTCTCGGCGGAATATTTGCCTTAACTGCTTTAACCTTTGCTATTTCCTTAGCCTATCTCGAACATACCCATAATGGCCCCATCGAAGCTAAAGAGGGTATGCACCGTATGTTAAAGACTCCCCGTTTCATTTTACTCTATCCTGTGGTAGGTGTTTTATTTCCTTTGGTTCTAAGTGCTTACTTATTTTTTACAGGTGCTACTTTGACTTGGGCTATGCTAGCTCTAACTATCGCTTTATTCCTTGGAGGTTTTGCTGCTCGGAACTGCGTGGTTAATAACGGAATTGAAACCTATCCCTGGCCTTATTGAGAAAACCATAAACCATAGACGAGCAAACAAGAGGGGAAGAACCCCTCTTGTTTTTATCACTATAATTAATACCTAAATTCATGTTATAATATTAAAGCCGAGCCTAGAGACCTAAAGTTTTTCCATGGTGCTAGGCCGTTTCAGAATTTCTGAAACCGGGGTTTATTTAGAAATGAATAAGCCTTCCATAACGAAAAGGAGGTTTTTTAGCGTGGAAAAGATTCGCGTCGAGGATGCTGTTGGAACCGTGCTCATGCATGATATGACTCAAATTATTCCTGGGAAAAGCAAAGGTCCCCGCTTTCGCAAAGGTCATATTGTTCAGGAAGAAGATATCCCAATCCTTTTAAGCATGGGAAAAGAGCATATTTATGTATGGGATCACACTCTAGGACTTATTCATGAAGATGAGGCTGCTGAACGATTGGCTAAAGCAGTAACCGGTTCCGGGCTCTCCTTATCGGAAACCAAAGAGGGAAAAATCAATATGGTTGCCGAGAAAGATGGGTTACTCTACGTTTCCGAAGAAACGATTTTGGCTCTGAACTCTCTTGAATATGTCGTTTTGGCTACGCTCCATAATTTCCGTCCTGTCAAAAAAGGAGAGAAAATCGCTGGTACTCGAGTCGTTCCCCTCATGGTCGATGAAAAAATCATTCTGGAAGCGGAACGCATTGCGCGTGAGTATTCAGAACCTATTTTACAGATTCGTCCCCTGAAATCTCATAAAATTGGAATTGTAACTACTGGGAGCGAGGTCTACCACGGTCGAATTCAGGACAAATTCGGTCCCGTACTCCGTTCAAAAGCGGAGAAGTGGGGTTCAGTTATCATCGGACAAAGCTTTGCCGATGATGATATATCCATGATTCAGGGCCAGATTCACGAACATCTTCGCCAAGGGGCAGAAATGATTTTCGTTACGGGCGGTATGTCTGTTGATCCAGACGATGTTACCCCGACAGCCATCCGTGGCCTGGGTGCTGAAATCGTAACCTATGGTGCCCCAGTTTTACCTGGAGCTATGTTTCTGTTAGCTTATTTTGACGGGATCCCAGTTATGGGGTTGCCTGGCTGTGTGATGTATTCCCGGACTACAGTCTTTGATTTAGTCGCAACCCGAATCTTAACGGGCGAACGGTTAACTCGTAAGGATATTGCTCAATATGGGCATGGGGGATTATGTTTAGAATGTCCAGAATGTACCTATCCTCATTGCGCCTTTGGAAAATAATTAGGCTTGATGAACAGCTGATGAATCCTAAATTAACAAGGTTTCTAGGGCCTTATGTCGAATTCTAATGCAAGGAAATATCGCAATTCAGGTTAGGAGGATCACCATGTACCGTCTACCGAATGGTCAAATGAGAATAGAAGATTTCGTCTTACCTTTTGAGGGAAAACTCAATCCGGACAATCGCTGGGTTAAGTTGTCACAGCTTATTCCTTGGGAAGAGATCGAAAAGACCTATGCTCAACTTTTTCCGTCCGATACAGGAACCGAAGCGAAACCCCTTCGGATGGCGCTGGGATCGCTTCTTATCAAAGAAAAATGTGGCTTTTCCGATCGAGAAACGGTTGAACAAATCAAGGAGAACCCGTATTTGCAGTTTTTTATCGGTTTAGAACGCTATTAAGATCGTAAAGATCCTTTTGACCCGTCTCTGATGGTTCATTTTCGCAAGCGCTTAACCTGATCGCCATCAACGAAATGATTTATCAGCCGGATACACAAGCTGAAACTGAAACTGAAACTGAACCTGAAAACGGAAACAAGAATTTTCAAGAACCTGGAAAGCCTGAAACGAGCAATTCTCCAAGATCCTCAAGATCCTGGAGAATTGCTCGTTTCAGGCGGCAGTCAAGATGAAAGCCCGGAAACCACGAGAAAGCCAACTCACAAAGGAAAACTGCTTCTCGATGCAACGTGTGCGCCAGCAGATGTTCGTTATCCAACGGATCTCTCTTTGCTGAATGAAGCGAGAGAAAAAACAGAAACGATGATCGATACCTTGTACCATGTTAATCTCGGGCTCAAGAAGAAACCTCGCACTTATCGCAAAAAGGCTCGCAAGCAGTATTTGGTCGAAAAACCCATACGAAAGTCATTCGCAAAGCCATCGGTAAACAACTTGGATATGTGGGAAGAAACTCAAAAACCATGGATCAACTGCTGAGTCTAGAAGGCCATGGGGTCTTAAGTCGTCGCCAATCCCAAAACTTGGAGACCATCCGCGTCCTTTATCAACAGCAGAAAACCATGTACACCTTAAAAACACACCAGGTGGATGACCGGATTGTAAGCATCAGTCAGCCTCATATTCGCCCGATCGTGAGAGGTAAAGCTAAGGCAGCAACAGAATTTGGAGCCAAAGTAGCGATCAGCATGGTTAACGGATACATCTATGTGGATGAGCTGAGTTGGGATCCCTTTAACGAAAGTGTTAACTTGCAGCAAGCCGTCGAAGACTACAAAAAGCGCTTTGGCTATTATCCTGAAGCCGTTTTAGCAGACCAAATCTATCGGAACCCAGATAAACCCAGATAACCGAGCTTTTTGCAAGAAAGAGGGTATTTGCTTGAGTGGTCCGTGTTTGGGACGACCGAAAGCGGGCGAAACAAGGATCAAAGAACGTATTGAATATCAAGACATGGGAGAACACAACGCAGTTGAAGGCGGATTCGGAGTAGGCAAGCGAAAGTACGGTTTAGCCCGAATCATGGCTCATTTAAAAGAGACGGCGGAGAGTGTAATTGTGCTGCAATTTATTGTGATGAACTTGGAGCATCGTCTCAGGGTTCTTTTTTACCCTTTTTACATTTTCGTATTAAGATGGGTTCAGAACGTTATTAGACAGGCTGATTATTAAATGTTTTAAAACTTGGAAGCTGTTCAGCAAACCCTAATTAATCCTAAAATTAGAGTCCTCAGATAAGGCTGTAGCTGTTATAGTCACTGGAATCAACATATCACTTATTAACTTGTAAGGACAAAACGTTATTTTCATCAACTGAATTAACCGTAACATTTATTTGCTCTTTGTAACCTTTCTCAATATAATCTACAAGGTATTCTTCGTGATCATTTCCTAGTTTATCTAAATAAAATATCTTTATTGACCCTTCAGTAAAGTTATTTGGTAATAACAATTTGGTTTTATACATTTTCTTTGGTAGTATTTCCGGAACTTCTGTATTATTATTAGAACTTGAATATATGATTTTTAATCCTGATATAGTTTCATCGGTTTTATTATTAATAGAAAGAGTGATACCTCTTGATGAATAGGAAATAAGCGCAAAAACGCAAATAATAATAGCTACTGGGATTATTGCTATAAGTATATAAGAAAATTTATTTTTTAACATATTTGTACCCTCCTAAAATTAAGAATGTTAAATCAACTATTATGGTTATATAGAATCGTAAACGGGCAACTTACTGTAACAGATTCTACTGGAAGACTATAGAATAAATCAGGAGAATAAATCAAGAGATATAAGGATCAGGATAAAACCTGGTCTTTATATTTTATTACGTTCTAATAAATTAGTATAATAGTTGATTTAACCAACGAAAGTACGACACTGATAGACTGCATAGAGAGGTTCAAAGCGCAGACAGGCGTTATCCCCAGAGAATCTTAGCCGACAAGATCTATTGCATCCGAAAGAATTTGGATTACTGCGAAATAAAACCTAAGCGGTCCGAAGCTTGGTCGTCCACCCAAAGATAAGGAAATCTATCGCGAGCAGTGCTGTCAGGAAAGAATGGAGGCGGGTGAACGAAACGATGTGGAAGGTGAATTGGGAAACGGGAAGCGGCGATACACCTTGGATCGTATCATGATGAGATTACAGGAGACATGTGAAACACAGATTCACATGGTATTTCTGTCTATGAATTTATGGAAAAGGCTAAGAGTCTTTTTAAACCCATTTTTCTCGTGGCTGCTTAGGGCCTTTCAGGATGCCACGGAAACAAAGTATTTTCCAAAAGTGAGGGTTGTTCAGCAAACCCTAATTAAATAACTTTAAATCACTAAAAAACCTTTCGACTTACAAGTTGAAGGTCTTTAACTGTTCTGCATCGGAAAATCTCAGAGCAATACGGTTTATATTCCTTTAAAACATTATCTGAGGTGAACCAATCTTTTTCATCCAAAGGATTCAGCCAGTATACCCGATTGACCTTCGCATTAATTTCTTGCAAATATTCCGCTTGTGCAGGACGATAATTATTTCGCCCATCACCAAGAATTAAGAGTGTAGCCTGGGAAGAGATGACAGCCAACCAGTCGGTTTGAAACTCTGCAAACACTTTTCCGTAATCTGAATAACCTGAGGAGTTACGCCGACTCCAGGCTTGAATCTTCTGGGATCCCCCTTGACTAAACTCCTCCTCATTCGTAACATCCCAAAGAGAATCAATAAAAAGGAAAATTCTAACTTTGCGAAACCGCAACTTAAGATGTGAGACTAAGAAAAGTAAAAACTCTGAATAGGGGAGAACTGAGTTGGAAATATCGCAAAGAACAACAAGCTCCGGCCTTCGCGGTACACGCTTCTGATATTCCAAGCGAAAAATACAGCCTTGCCCCCGAATAAGCTCCTGAATGGCTCTTTGCATATTGATTTCACCGCGAACAGAGGCTTTTTTTCTGAATCCTGGCCGTTGAGCTAAGCGTTTACCCAATAATTTAAGGGCCTGTTGGACAGTATTTTTTTCTTCCTGACTAAAAGATTCTAAAGGCCGATAAAGCCAATGCTCCGTTTTGAGAATTCCCCACTGATTTTCCTTCTGAATATGGTTCCAAAGCAATTCGTTACGGATTTTCTTTTGCCATTGAGCTTTTATAGTGATGAAATGGTCTAATTCCTCTTCAGTGATTTCGCCCCTCTGATAAGACAGCTCTTTGGAGTTAAGAACTTGATGTAGGTTCATCTGCCCTAAGACCCACTGAACTTGATCTTCCGTGGCCAATTCTTCTATTTCCTTAGGCATAGCCTGAAGAAATGCTTGAACGTTTTGCGGTGAAACGAGCTCACTCTCCGAACCTGTAGGATTAGGGAATACACTAATTCCCCCAAATCCTCGTCCTAATCCTTGACCACCAAGTGAGATCTGACTCTGTACGGGTATAACCCCATCTTCCTTCGGATCTGAGTCATCGAGGGACTCTCGCCTCAGCATGGACCAAATCGCCTCAAAAAGTTCATTCTCCGCAGAACGATGAATAAAATTTACTCTCAGCACTGTCTTTAGATCAAGATCGGGAAATCGTTTCAAGCAAGCTAAAACATTTTTCAGATCAGAGAGAGATATCGCAAATCCAGCTTCCCGCAACGCGTAGATCAGCTGAAGAAGGGACCAACCGTTCACCTTTGTCCCTTTTGAATTCATAGCTCTCACTCCAGACTCTCTTTTCCCCGAGATTCTTCGAGTTGCCAAGTTTTAAGACGCTCTTCCAATTTTCTTAAGTCACCTGGATATTTGAGCAGAAGGTTTAACGCCCCAGATAATTGATCAAACTCTACGCGCTCTTGTCTGAGAACCTGTAAAGCCTGAACAAAGTCAATACTTTCGGATACACTTGGTAATTTGCGCAACGGAAGTTTACGTACTCGAGCCACAAAACGACAAACGTCCTCAATCAATTCTGATCCTATTTCGGGATTTTTCCTTTTAAGAATCGTAATTTCCCGCAACAACGAAGGATAGTCTAGTTCAAGCAGGACACATCGTCTCCGTAGTGCGTCACTTAACTCCCGAGTGTTATTGCTCGTTAAAATCACGATCGGGCGCGTTACAGCGCGGAAAGTCCCTTGCTCAGGAATCGTGACTTGAAATTCGCCTAAGAGTTCGAGTAAAAAACTTTCGAATTCTTCATCACTCTTATCTAATTCATCAATCAGTAAGACCACAGGTTCAGGCGATAAAATCGCCTGAAGCAGGGGACGAGCGAGTAAAAATTCTTCATTGTAAAGATCATCTTTAATCTCATCCCAACCAGAATCTACACTTTGCAGACGTAAAAGCTGTTTGCGGTAATTCCAATCATAGAGTGCTTTTTGAACATCGAGTCCTTCATAACATTGTAACCGAATTAAAGGGCGCTTACTAACTCTTGCTAAGGCCAAAGCGAGTTGAGTTTTCCCCACTCCCGCAGGCCCTTCAATCAGACAGGGTTTTTCTAATGCTAAAGCTAGAAATAAAGTGGTTCCTTTTTGCTCATCAAGAATGTAATCTTCCTGTTCCAAGGATTGGATCATCTCAACCGGAGAATTCCATCTCATTCTCCAACTACCCCCTTATTACATAGATTTTAACACAGAAAACAAGAGTTTCTATGTTAAAAACGTCATTTGACACCACTTCACTCATAGATTATATTTATCAAATAATATGATGAACACCATCAATGAAGTGAAAGGAAGCGAATTAAACGTGAGTAAGAAAATTGCCATACCTACTGATGGAGAAATTGTCAATGGTCACTTTGGCCGTACTCAGGCCTTTACCATTTTTGAAATTGAAAATGGCCAGGTTCTTAACCAAGAGTTAATCGATACTCAAGGTTTTGAGCATCAGCACGCTGGAATTGCTCAACTTTTAAAATCAAAGGGTGCTGAGACGATTATTTGTGGTGGAATTGGATCGGGAGCGATTCAAGGCTTAGAAAGCGCAGGGCTAGAAGTTCTCAGAGGAGCCGGTGGTCCGATTCGAGATGTCGCCCAATCTTTCGCTAAGGGAACGTTTAAAGGGACAGATGCCGTATGTGACCATGAACACCACCAACATTAATTACTAATCAATAAAATTAAGGTATAAGGAATTCCTCTCTCGCAGAAAATATAATGAGTTTTCTTTAAATCCAAATTCCGTGGAAAGGATGGAGATGGAATGGGAGCACATAAAAAGGTCTCACGTGCCAAATCCCCGATTAGTGTAAGGGACCCACATTACACGGAGTATGATGTTCAGAAAGGACGTGATACGTTTCCAGCAAAGCATCCACCGAAAGGATAGTTCTCAATGCTCACATTGAGAATTTTTTAGAAGTGGTTTCTCATTAGTTCACTGAACTTTTGGGAAGCCTCTTTCTTCATTGTTTTTTGTAACATGTAGATAAACCGCTTTGGTCGTTTCTCCGTCACTGTGCTGAGTGTCCGCAGAATGCTTGGGGATCAGGCAAAGAAGGCAGAGGAAAGGCCTGCAAGGGAAAAATGCGGCGAATGTTCCGCTTGACACAGGACAATGTGCTTCCGATTCAGGTTTCTTTCGCGCCTAAAAGTATTAGCGTGATCGACAATTTCTTCAGTACTCGCTTAACGAATCGAATTTCCGATATCGCGAAGTAAGTCAAATTCACCTTGGGTAAAGCATCCAGCTATGGCTTTGGCTTTGGCTTTAATTTTGCTCATCCTGCATGTAGTCCTCATCATCGATCGCGATATTGCGCCATCGGGAATTTGATGCTACTAATTACCAGTATTTTTAGAAGGTTACCTACAGAAATTAACTTCGAGGTGAAAAGTCATGGGATTACAGGAACTTATTAACTCGGATAGTAAAGAGTTTTGGAAATGGTGGAATGGTGCGCATAAGGAATCGGAGTTTAGACCTTACATTATGGAAGTCAAGTATAGCGCTCATCGGCGTGATAGGTCTTGATTATTTTTGGGCAATTTTTTGGTAGAACGTTGGCAGTCTCATTACAGAAAATAATGTTAAGATGATAGTAGGTAGAGCCGTCCGAAAAGACGGCTTTTTTAATAAACTGAACAACGCAGAAGATGGAGAATATAAATATTATTGGAATAGAACTCAAACACGCTTCATATTCTTTAAATTGTATGAAACAAAAATTCGATAAGGATATTGGTCCTTATCGATGCGGGCAAAGCAACCATATTGTTCGGTGCGAAAAGTAGCTCGGCTTGGTAGGTTAGCTATTTTTCGCAGATAAATTGGCTCTGCTGTCAAACGTAAATCAGGTAAAAGGATGCTAATTCGAACTTAGTTTAATTAATTGCACGACGAATGCTAGCAAACTTATTAGAAGCGAACAGGAACCTAGAATAACCATAATTGTTTGATACGGTTTCAGCATATTCCAATTCCTCCTCTCAAGAGAAAGAAATTGGTTGCAACCCGCAAAAAGGGCATAGGGGTAGAAATTTATTTCTAATAGAATATATTGTTGAATATGAGCAAATATTTGCCAGTTGCGTAAATGAAGTCCAAAATTTTAGAAATATACAAAAAGGCGTCCCAAAACGGGGCGCCTTAGTTGATTAAAACATTTTTTTATTCAACCCTTATTCTCATCTTTACGCTCTAGTTCTTCAACTTCGTGAAGAATTGCTAATAGAATCGTAATAATAACTGCCAATTCTACTACGACTATTCTACCGATCACATGTTGACGTTCTTGAGGCTTTTCTAATTCAGGCAACGTACTATTTCCTAATTCAAACATGATACTACCTCCTAAAAAAAATTATATCGTTGTTGGTATAGTTTATGAGACAAGGTTGACAAGTGTGAAGAACATTGACGAAAGGCTCTGTATATTTGTTTAAAGGCTCTGTATATTTGTTTAGAGGTGTTGAGGCAGGATGGCTAAGTGCTGGCATTATGATACTAAGAATAAGCGAGAGAAAGTCAACTGCCTTAATTGTACGCATTGGAATGGGAAGAGATGTAAGGATGAGGCGCTTTTAATTGAGCATTATGAAAAGAGCAAACTGTCCTAGCGGAAGATAAGCCTGCCGATACTCAGAATGAATCGCTCCATCCAAGTTGAAGGAGCATTTGGAGATAAGTTACACCACAAAATCCAAAAAGACAGATGCGGCTGCTTATTGCATGAAATAGAGGTTGCTTAATTCTGAGTGGGCCCTCAATAGGGAAGATTTTAGAGAGATTCAAACGGATCCTCTTTTTTGGTGTTCCTAAAATAATTTAAGAGTGTAAAATCAGCGATATCTCGGTTGATTTTACACTCTTATTCTTGTAGAAAGTGAAAAGGAGCTGTCTTCAAGGACGTCATTTGACATCATTTTGAGACAGCCCCTTTTTATGCTTATGATACCTTAATCCCCAACGCTTAGAAACCTCTTAATCTTTGATAACAATCCCGACAATAAACAGGTTTATCTCCAGAGGGGCGAAAAGGAACTTGAGTCTCAACCCCGCATTCGCTACATATAGCCGGGAACAGCTCACGTTTAGGCCGTTCACCTCCTGCAGTGCTTTGACGACGAACAGCACGACAAGCCGGACAGCGCGAAGGCTCATTCTCAAATCCTTTTTCGGCAAAGAATTCTTGTTCACCTACTGAGAAAACGAATTCGTTACCACAGTCGCGGCAAACCAAAACCTTGTCTACAAATGCCATAAAAAAACTACCTCCCTTTACTCAAGAATCACGGCCTCCTGAGTGGAAGTAGCAGCACAAATCACCTTGTGTTTGGTCCAACGTGTCCGACAAACTAACTCTCACCTCTAAGGCTCTAATTAGATTATACTTGAAAATTCAGAAATGTTACAGTCCCCCTGAAAAGGAAAAAGAATTTTTTTTATCTTTTGTCCACTGGCAATCTTAGAATAAATTCCGCATAACTATAATCTTGCAGAGGAATTACGCGAAAGGGAGCATCACGATAGCAAATAAAGCTAAGATCAAAATAATGTTTTCTGGGGCAATTACTTATCAAGGTTTTTACTCCTTCTATAATTATATGATTGAACCAGACGCTCGCATATCTTCGTGATTAAAGGCGGTCCCGGTTTCAGATAATAATTCCATTGACGGCTTAGTCATTCCCGAACTCAATATTGCTCTCTTAGACGGAACCGCTCCGCATATCGTCGACCCCAAAAATCCAGGCACTGTCGATGAAATCATTAATCTTGGTGAATACTGGGATGAGGCCCAAATGCTAAAATCGAAGACCGAAATAATGGCCTGTAACCGTCAGGTGAGTCGTTTCGAAACTTTAGAGAAAATTTTAGATATAGCAGGGGAGCAAGCCATTGCCGTGACCTCAACCACTCCTCCTGCAAACGCAAATATTTAAACCTGTGAAGCACGTAAGATAAAAATGCAAAGTATAAACTTTGCATTTTTTTTATCCCTCTTGGAAAATCTATATGAGAAATAAATTTTTTGATTTAATGATTGAATGAATAAAAGGAGGCAATTATTATGACAGCACGTGTTGCCATCAATGGTTTTGGACGAATTGGTAGATTATCCTTAAGAGCAGCCCTTGAAAGCAAAACTCAGCTTGAGATTGTTGCCGTCAATGATTTAGGAAGTACGGATCTACTAGGACACCTATTTAAATATGATTCTGTTCACGGAATTCTTCCCTATGAAGTCGAAGTGAAAAAGGATATAATGAGCGTGAATGGACATTCTATCCAATTTCTCGCTGAAAAGAACCCTGAGAATCTTCCTTGGAAAGATCTCGGTGTGGAGATTGTTATTGAATCAACTGGACATTTCACAGAACGAGATAAAGCTGCTCTTCATTTACAAGCAGGTGCCAAAAAGGTTGTCATTTCCGCGCCAGGTAAGAATGACGACCTTACTGTTGTCATGGGCGTTAACGAGGCGCAATATGATCCTCGCCAACATCATGTCCTCTCCAATGCCTCCTGTACCACGAACTGTTTGGCCCCTGTCGCTAAGGTCTTACTTGACGCGTTTGGGATCGAGCAAGGGATGATGACTACGACCCATTCCGTAACCAACGATCAACGAATTCTTGACTTGGAGCATAAGGATTGGCGGAGAGCTCGAGCCGCCTTCCAATCGATGATTCCCACAACCACAGGTGCTGCTAAAGCAGTTGCTCTTGTATTACCGGAATTAAAGGGAAAATTAACAGGATTGGCAGTGCGAGTTCCTACTCCGAATGTCTCCCTCGTTGATTTTGTCGCTAACTTAACGAAACCCACGACCAAAGAAGAGGTCAATGCTAAATTGAAGGAAGCAGCGGAAGGAAAGCTCAAAGGGTATTTAGCCTATACGGATTTACCCCTAGTCTCGCATGATTTTAATGGAAATCCGAACAGCTCAACCGTAGATGGCCTTTCGACAATGATGCTCGGGGATCGAATGGTCAAAGTTCTTGCCTGGTATGATAATGAATGGGGCTATTCAAACCGAGTTATTGACCTCGTCAGCTTTATCTCTCATAAGGGATTATAACCTATAACGAAAATACTTAAAATATAGGGAGGATAAGATGAGAAGGACAAAAATCGTCTGTACGATAGGCCCGGCCAGTGACTCTCCTGAAAAAGTTAAAAAACTTCTCTTGGCCGGTATGAATGTTGCTCGGCTTAATTTTTCTCATGGTAATCATGAGGAACATGGTCAACGGTTTCGAATTTTAAAAGAAGAAGCCAAGAAATTAGGAAAACATCTCGGCATTTTATTAGACACCAAAGGTCCGGAGATTAGGACAGTCATGGTGCCGGAAACGGGTGTTGAATTAAAGAATGGGGCGCCTTTCATTCTTGATACCGAGCTTGAAGGCCTAGGTTCTTCTGAAAGAGTGGGAATTACCTATCCTAACCTTTGGCAGGAAGTGATCCCCGGAACGCATATTCTTTTAGATGACGGTTTAATCGACTTAGAGGTCGAGTCTACCCAAAACGGAAAGATTCACACTCGTATTTGTAACGAAGGCATTCTCAAATCTAAAAAGGGAGTTAATGTCCCAGGAATTCCGATTCAGCTTCCTGCTGTCACCGAGAAGGACATTAGCGATATTCGTTTTGGAATTGACCAAGGCATTGATTTTATTGCAGCGTCCTTTACCCGCAAAGCATCAGACATTCTTGCTGTTCGCAGAATTGTCGAACAGGCAAAAGCGAGTGTAAAAATCATCGCCAAAATTGAAAGCCGCGAGGGTCTAGACAATCTTGATACCATCCTCGAAGTCGCAGATGGCTTGATGATCGCTAGGGGAGACCTAGGAGTTGAGATTCCAGTAGAAGAAGTGCCCATGGCTCAAAAAGAAATGATCCGCAAATGTAATCTCTTAGGTAAACCGGTCATTGTCGCGACGCAAATGCTCGATTCGATGATCCGCCAACCCCGCCCAACGCGAGCCGAAGCGAGTGATGTGGCTAATGCAATTTTAGATGGAACAGATGCGATCATGCTTTCCGGTGAAACTGCCGCGGGACAGTATCCGGTTGAAGCCGTGGAAATGATGGATAAAATTGCGCGTCATACGGAAACTGGTTATTTTGACGGGCAGACTTCACGTCATCCTCATCTGAACGTAGCTGAAGCGATTAGTTATGCGAGTTATACCATTGCCCATGACTTGGACGCTTCGGCTATTTTGACTCCCACACATTCTGGTTTAACCGCCCGGATGATTTCTAAATATCGACCCAAATCCTTAATTATTGCTGCTACTCCCTTTGATTCGGTAGCACGGCAGCTTACATTGCAATGGGGTATCACTCCCTTGATTATCTCCGAACGTTCTGGCACCGATCAACTTATAGCGAGCGCTGTCAATGAAGCGTTAACCCATGACTTGATTAAGACTGGAGATATCGTTGTAATTACTGCAGGGGTACCAGTTGGAAAAGTGGGAACAACTAATATGATCAAGGTCCAAATTATGGGTACTGTTGTCGCCAAAGGGACGGGTATCGGTCGTAAATCCGCTTACGGTCCAGCACGTCTTATTCATGATCCGAAGACGACACCCTTTGAAGACGGAGATATTCTCGTCTCAAGGTTTACGGATGCTGAATATATTTCCTTGATTTCCCGAGCGGGGGCTTTGGTGATCGAGGAAGGTGGATTAACGTCGCATGCTGCCATAGCCGCTCTTAATTACGGTATTCCTGCAATTGTAGGCGTTCAAGGGGTAATGGATAAATTTACCGACGGACAACTTCTCACAGTTGATGCCCTTGGTGGGGTTGTCTATGAAGGAACAGTGACAATTCTTTAAGAAATTATCGTGATACCCATTACTTGATATAACTAGAATAAAACGAGGCAGGATCAGAAAGATACGTTTGATCCTGCCTCGTTTACATGCTCAAAATCTCCCTAATTTTCTAGGATTCGCTTGAGAGATCATCGACTAAATCCTGATCAATTGTACTATGCTCGCGCTCATTCAGAATTTTTATCAAGCCAGCTTCACTGAGCTCACTAGCGACTTCAAACAGGGAATCCTTTTTATGGTGTGGCAATTTATTAACGAATCGGTTAATCTTGACAGGGGGTACAAGGTTTCGAAATTTAACTCCACCATATTTCATCACACGTTCAGGCAAAAAGATCCCTCCTTAAACTCTAGCTCACACAATCGTTAAATCGTTCCGTAAAAATAGTATGCTTTAGTTTTTCGAATTCATGCAAAAAAAATGAGACCTACTTCACCGATGAAATAAACCTCACTAAAACCCTGAATTTTATTAGTTTGTACCTTTAACTTGGCTTAACGACTCCTGAACCTGCCCACGAATAAAGCCTAAATATTCCTGGCGTAGAGCTTCCTGTTCATCCTGCTCCCATTCTTCAAGGCCTACGCTTCTCTGCTTGCGGGATAATTCGTTAATTCTCTCGATTAGGGCATTGATCTCCACTCGATAATCTCCTTTTCATTGTGATGATATGCATTGTTTCATTATAACATAAACCTGATGCGAAGACAGTTTCCCGCTAGCTTTCAAATTCGATGAATCTTAAGTTGGTCTCACAATTCTTGAATGATATAATAGATTTTATTGAGTTCGCGATTCCACCAATTACTCATAAGGTGAAGGAGAGTTTATGATGTCTTTATCTTCCGAAACTAAATTGAGAGTCCGTTATGCCGAGACCGATCAAATGGGTGTCGTTTATCACTCCAACTATTTGATTTGGTTTGAGGTTGGAAGAACGGAGCTATTTCGCAATTTGGGTTTACCTTATACTATTTTTGAAGAACAAGGTCTGTCGCTTGCAGTTGTTGAAGCATCGTGCCGCTATCGTCGGCCAGCAAAATATGACGATGAACTAGTAGTCTATACGCACATGGAGAATCTTTCCTCGCGCATAATCATCTTTTCTTACAAAGTTCTGAAAGGTACTATTCTCTTAACAGAAGGAAAAACATCCCATGTTTTTCTTGACCAAGAGGGTAGGGTGGCTAATGTTCGAAAGTATCCAGTCTGGGAGCAAGTCCTCGCCAAAATCCCGTCATAAATGGATATTTATTTTCAACACTATTTAAATAAATACTAAGCTTGAATTTGCTATTTTCCCATGGTATTATGTATACAAAATACCATGGGAGGTGTTCCGATGTTTCTTGTAACCTGGATCGAGGGTGAAGAAGTGAACTACCGACTTGTGAAGAAGCAAGATCTCCCTGCATTAATGACCACCATCGGACAACACGTCATTGTCCAGAAATTGACATCTTGACGTTGGAAACGTATAGGATTTAATGACTTTTTAAGCTCACCTAAACGGTGGGCTTTTTAATGCCCTGAAAATATGTTCTTATTTGCCGCCTAAAATATTAATCTTTAAGCCAAACTGTTAAGGTAGCAGGAAAAAAGAATAATTTCCCGAATAAAGTACGGATGCCTTGATACCATCCGAATTAATTTTACTCTCATTAAGGAGGGCTTTGTATGGCTTTTGTTGTTGTTGTTGACAGTTCCGCGGATATTCTCCCAGAGGTTGCCCAAGAAGAAGGAATTGTTGTTATTCCTATGGCCGTGAATATTGACGGACAAACCTTTCTCGAGGGAGTAGATATTTTCTCTGAAAACTTTTATTCGAGATTTGGCACCTTTCAAGAATTACCGAAGACCTCCCAGCCTAACCCCGGAATACTTAAGGAAAAATACGAAGAAATCCTAACTAACGGGCATGAAATTGTGGCAATTCATCTTTCCTCAGGTTTAAGTTCGACTTATGCAACTGCCCTGATGGTTCGTGATATGTGTTCTGCCCCAGAAAAAATCCATATTATTGACAGCCTAGGCGCTTCCTTTGGTTATGGTTTATTGGCAATTCAGGTTAATCATCTGCTCAAAGCAGCCTCTTCTTGGGAAGAAGCTGAAGTACGCATTCTTCAGCTTCGGAATCAAATGCGTTATATTTTCACCCTTGATACTCTGGAGTACTTGGTCAAAGGTGGCCGAGTTAGCAAAACGACTGGCTTCATCGGGGGACTACTTGATGTAAAACCTGTTTTACATATAACCCCTGATGGACACATTGAACCTTTTGCTAAAGTCCGTTCGCGTAAAGCCGCTTTTCGTAAACTCCTTGAGATTATGCTTCAGGAAATCGATCAGCCTGAAGAACAAATTATTGGGATTTCTCATGCCAACTGCTTGGAGGATACCCAAGCTTTTGCTGAAGAAATCCGCAAACATATCACTGTCAAGGGTATCATGATCAGTGAAATCGGTTGTGTCGTTGGCAGCCACACTGGTCCAGGTACCGTTGCCTTATTCTACAAACGAGCTCGTAAATAATACTTACTTCAACTAGGGGGATCAGTCTTGAAAATCGTCACTGCTCTAGTCAGCATAATCTTCATCCTGCTTAATAGTGTTTCTCCTGTCTATGCGCTGTCGAGTTCTGCTCCTCCACAAATTCATGGCGAAGGGGCTTACCTAATTGATGTTCAATCTGGGCAAACGTTATATAGCAAAAATGGAGATGAACTGCTGGCGCCTGCAAGTACCACTAAGATTATGACCGGATTGTTGGCAATCGAAAATGGTAATCTCGATGATGTCGTTACTTTAAGCTCAAGCATCCTCGATTACCAAATTGTTTATGGTACGCGGATCTATCTTGAACCGGGAGAAAAAATGTCCCTGCGTGATCTTCTTTATGCCTTATTGCTCAACTCGGCGAATGATGCTGCCGTGGGTGTCGCTGAACATATCGGGGGTGATCTCCCTCATTTTGTATCAATGATGAATGATAAGGCAAAGTCTCTGGGGCTAACGAATACGACCTTTAAAAATCCCACCGGACTGACTGAAGCCGGACATTTGACGACAGCCCATGATCTCGCCCGCATTGCCCAGGCAGCCTATGCAAACCCGATATTTCGAGATTATGTGCAAACGAAAAAACATACGATAACCCGCACTAACCCAAATGTACCTAGGGAAATGATTAACGAAAATAAGCTTTTAGGACAAAATCCTTCCGTCAACGGTATGAAAACGGGTTATACTGCTGTCGCTGAGAATTGCTTAGTGACCTCAGCCTCGCAAAACGGCCGAGATCTTATCGCGGTTATCCTTAAATCACCGGGTCGAGAGATCTATACCGATATGGAGAATCTTCTTAACTATGGCTTTTCTCAATTTCAAACTACAGTTTATAAACCTGCAGGTAGTGCAATTACCCAGACTTCAATAGGAACAGATGAGATTAATCTTCTCCTGGCAAAACCCATCCTTATTACCCATAAAATTAACGAAGCCAGCTCAGAACCTACACTAAAAATCTTTCCTTCAGCAAAAAATTTAACGAAAGTCGATCAAGGACAAACGTTAGGAACTGTCGAAGTCTGGGATGGTAAGGAGAAGATTAACGAGATACTACTCACTTCAGATCGGAGTGTCATACCTAAACCAGCCTTACTTAAGAGCCCCCCGTGGGTTACTTATCTTCTTATCTTCGTTATTCTAGGCGTAATTTTTATCCTTGTTCGGAATAAGCGACGTGCTGCCCGGCCGCTTCGCAGTATATGTTTGCCAGATGAAAAAACCAAAACCCATGAATCCAATGACCAGGATATTTCTTAAATTTTGACGAGATTACGCCAAAATAAAAAAAGGAATCGGGAGCCCCGGTTCCTTTTTTTCTGCTCGTATTTAACTTCATGTTTAACGGAATCTAAAGTCTGAATGGATAGCACTCAAACTTTTTCTCCTCCATCACCCAGTTCAAAGGTTCCACAATCGGTAGCTTCTGTCGTCCGAACCTCTGCATGATGCTTTGTGACTTGAATTTGACCGGCATGACATAATTTTGCTGACTCATTGTATTTGCATTCAACTACATTGCAAGAAACCTCAGGATTAGTATTTGGCATTCATATCACCTCCGTGTTTAAGAATAACCCAAACGAAGGAAGGATATGTATCCTCTTGCCAAACCCCATTTTCTTCGTCATAATTATAGATGAATCCAACGATAGGTCAGGAGCTGAATAAAAGGAATGTCCACTAATAATAAAAAAGTCGTTACTTTAGCCTATGGGTGTCAAATGTCTGAACGTGATGCCGATACGTTAACTGAAATTTCCGCTCAAGAAGGATATACGCGTACCGACGATCTAGAAAACGCTGATCTCGTGATTATCAATACCTGTTGCGTTCGTGAAAGCGCTGAAAATAAGATTCTTGGTAAAATTGGAGAATTGAAAAAGCTTAAAGAAAGAAATCCCCACTTAAAAATTGCCGTTTCAGGATGCATGGTGCAACAACCAGGTGCCCTAGAGCGTCTACAACACCGAGCCCCTCATGTGGATATCTGGGCAGGGACACACAATCTTCCGGAATTTGGCCGTCTCATCCGGCTGGCCGAAGATAATCAGAAAGTAGCTGAAGTCTGGAAAGAACCCGGACCGGCCTTCGAGGCTACTCCGTTGGCTGAGAAGGGGAAGTTAAAAGCAAATGTCAATATCAGCTATGGCTGCAATAACTTTTGCACGTATTGTATTGTTCCCCATGTTCGGGGGAGGGAACGAAGCCGGAAACCTGAAGATATTATCCGCGAAATTCAAGAGCTCGTAGCGTCTGGTTGCAAGGAAATCACGTTACTGGGGCAGAACGTCAATTCATATGGCCATGACTTGAATATTTCCTATGATTTTGCCAATTTACTCAAGCAGGTTGACGAGATTCCAGGTTTGCTCCGCGTCCGCTTTTTAACATCCCACCCCAAGGATCTTTCGGATCAATTGATTGAAACTGTTGCTGCGGGACAACATCTCTGTGAACATTTTCATCTTCCTATCCAGGCAGGAAGTAATGAAATTCTTAGGCACATGAATCGTAAGTATACACGGGAATACTATCTCGATCGGATCGCCAAGATCCGCGAGATTATCCCCGATGCCAGCTTAACCACCGATTTAATTGTCGGCTTCCCTGGAGAAACAGAGGTAGATTTCGAGCAAACTTTGGATATTATTAGTCGAGTCCATTATAGCCAAGCCTTCACTTTTATTTACTCCAAACGTTCCGGGACACCGGCCGCAGTGATGACGGATCAAATTCCCCTAGATGTCAAAAAACGTCGTCTGCAGTACCTCATGAATCACCAGAATGCCCAAAGCTTGGAATGGCGGAAAGCGATGGTCGGTAAAATCTACGAAGTTCTCGTGGAAGGCCCCAGCAAATCGAATCCTGACCGTTTAACAGGTCGTACGCGGGGCAACGAACTTGTGGTCTTCCCAGGTGATCCCAAGCTTAAAGGTACACTCGTTAAGGTACGTATGCGGGAAGCACGTTCATGGACACTCTTAGGCGAAATTTTAAGCGAACATTAAAGCGTTAAGAGATTTAACCTAGATAGCAGGAATCTCTTAAATAGTGTAGAATGAACTCCATGGAGGTGTTTTAATGACGGCGGATATCTTGGCAAAAGCCGAAGCCCTAGCAGCAGCAATTGGTCAAAGTTCTGAACTTGAAGATTTAAGAACAGCCGAACAAGCAATGCTGGCAGATGAGCAGGCTCAAAAAATTATTGCTGATTTCAATCAGGAACAGCAACGGTTCTTCGATCTTCAATCTGGAGGTCAGGAGCTCTCGGAAAAGGACCAAAAGGCAATTGACGAAATGGAAAAGACTGTTGAAAGTCACCCTTTAATCTCTGCCTATTTGCAAACCCAAGATCACTTTACGCAAATGCTTGATAGCATAAACTCGATTTTAGCGAGTGCCATTGCTGCAGATCAAGATCAGGCTTCAGGTTGTTCTACCTGCGGGTCAGGGTGTGGTGATAGCGAGGGTGGATGTAGTTGTGAAGGCTGTTAAGACTATACTCTAGTAATCCAACGTTCAATACCCTAAGCCTAAAAGAGAAGGGAAGAGTTTAGTGCTCTTCCCTTTAGAATATTTTTGTCATTTTGATATGTTCTATTTTCAGTACACTACTTTTAATTCTTTGGAGGCTTATGAACGATGACAACTCCAATGATGGTTCAATATAAATCCATTAAAGCACAAGTTCCCGATGCCCTTCTCTTTTTCCGTCTCGGAGATTTTTATGAGATGTTCGCGGAGGATGCCTTAACAGCTGCTCCCATTCTGGAAATAGCCTTGACCGGGCGAGAAACGGGCGGGGGAGAGCGGACACCCATGTGTGGCGTACCTTATCATGCCGTCGAGAATTATCTCAACAAGCTTGTTGCTGCGGGCTATAAAGTTGCAATTTGTGAGCAAGTCGAGGACCCGCATTTGGCGAAAGGAATTGTGCGCCGTGAAATTATCCGGATTATTTCACCCGGAACCCAAACTGAATCCATTGCCGAGAGAATGAACAATTATTTAGCCTCGATTTTTCACGAAACCAATTGGGGCTTAGCTTTTCTTGACGTCTCTACTGGAGAATTCACGATTTTCGAAAATGCTTCTTTAGATATCGTTCTCACCGAATTGTCCAGAATTCATCCTGCGGAACTCGTCCTTCCTCCAGAACTCGTCCGCTTAAAACACTGGCGGGAGTATTTTATCACAACCCGGGACCGGAAATCGTTTACCCAAACCGACTTAATTTATGAACGTTTTCAAAAGCAGCAAGCTCTCCTCGCTGAGTCCCCGGTGGCTGCCAAGGCTGCCAATGCCCTCTGGAATTACCTTGAGGAGACTCTGCCTGGTAATGAACTAACCCATATTCTTGAGATTCAAACCTATCGTCCTGATCACTGGATGATCCTCGATCAATGGACCCGCCGTAATCTCGAATTAACCGAGCCCCTTCGGGGACAGGGGAAAAAAGGAACGCTCCTTGCTGTTCTCGATCTGACGAAAACCGCCTTTGGCGGACGGCTTTTAAGACATTGGATCGAGCAACCACTCATCGTGAAACCAGAAATTGAGCATCGTCTGGAGATCATTGGCGATTTAACTGAAGATAGTTTTTTGCGCGGAGATTTGTCTCAATTACTGACTGGAATATATGACCTCGAACGCCTGATGGGAAAAGTCTCCTTTGGAACTGCCCATGCACGCGATTTACTTGCTTTGAAGCAGACCTTGGCAACTTTACCTAAAATCTGCTCGGCCCTGTCCGCCAGCCATTCTGAATCCTTAAAAAACTATCTTGATCATCTCACAGGATTGGATGAATTGGCCGAAAAACTTGAGGACGCACTCAATCCTGAAGCTCCCCTTTCCTTAAAAGAAGGAAATCTGCTCAAAACGGGTTATTCCGCTGAAGTTGATGAACTCAGGGGGACCTCCTCAGGAGGTAAAGATTGGGTCGCTCAATTAGAGGCGCAAGAGAAGGAACGCACGGGGATTCGTTCTTTAAAAGTTGGCTATAATAAGGTTTTCGGCTATTATATCGAAGTCACCCATGCTAATGCTCAACTCGTTCCCCCCGAGTACATCCGTAAACAAACCTTAGCTAACGCTGAACGTTTTATTACCCCCGAATTGAAGGAATATGAGCAAAAAATTCTTGGGGCAGAGGATAAAATCATTCAATTGGAATATCAACTCTTTTTAGAACTTCGTGAGACTGTGCGCAGACATATTCCTCAGATTATAAATGCCGCTCATGCCCTTGCGGAAATTGATATCTTTGTCAGCTTGGCTGAAGTAGCCATCCGTCATCACTATGTTCGCCCTGAAATCACGCAAGGGGGGGAAATTCAGATTCTTGAAGGACGTCATCCTGTTGTGGAAAATATGCTCGAGGATGACACCTTCGTTCCTAACGACACACTTCTCACCCATTCCAAACATCTTGCTTTAATTACTGGTCCGAATATGGCCGGAAAATCCACCTATATGCGACAGGTTGCTCTGATTGTGCTGATGGCTCAGATCGGTAGCTTTGTCCCGGCTGAAAAAGCCAGTATCTCGATCGTCGACCACATTTTCACTCGGGTTGGTGCTTCAGATGACCTAGCCTCCGGGCAGAGCACATTTATGGTTGAGATGCGGGAAGTCGCGTATATTCTCCATCACGTCACAGAGCACAGTCTGGTCATACTTGATGAAGTCGGTAGGGGGACAGCAACCTTTGACGGGTTAAGTATCGCCTGGGCTGTCACGGAATATCTTGCCGATCAGAAAATCAAACCAAAAACCCTTTTTGCGACCCATTATCATGAATTGACAACTCTGGAGGATACTTTGCCTGGAATTTTTAACTTACACGTTGGGGTACGCGAACACGGCGAAGATATTATCTTTCTCCATAAAATCATTTCTGGTAGAGCCGACCGAAGCTACGGAATTCAAGTCGCCAAACTTGCTGGGCTGCCTGCCTCACTCTTACAAAGGGCTAGAATCATTCTTCAGCAGCTTGAAGCTTCCTCCACGCTTAAGGAAAAGTCTTTTCGGCCGGAAGCGACAACTCAACTCGCTCTATTTGAACTACCGGCACTTCACCCCTTACTCCAAGAAATTTCGGAGATTAATGTTGATGATTTAACTCCTCGTCAAGCACAGGAGTATCTCTATGACCTAAGGGAACGGATTAAGGCTTTAGAAACCTTATAAGCTTAATCACGGATTGGAGGAATTAATCGTGCGCCCAATAGAAATCCAAGTTGGTATCGATGTGGGGGGAACTTTTACAGATGCCGTTCTTCTTAAGGAGAATGTGATTCTCGAAAAAGCTAAAATTGCCACTCGACCGGACAACTTGTTGGGTACTGTTCTTCAAGCCCTTGAGGTTTTAAAGATCTATCATCAGCCAGTTGCCCAAATTACGGTTAGCACAACCCTGATTACTAATGCTATCCTTCAGCAGAGGCTACCTGAGGTTGATCTTTTGCTCTTTCCAGGATCAGGGATGAGTCTTGATTCCTTGACTTGGCCAGTCTCTTATCAGGTATTAAAAGGAGAGCTTGATTATCGAGGCCGAGAGATTTCTCCCCCCGATGAACTCGAATGGCGTCGACTACTTAATCGTTATCAGGAATTTCCCCAGGCGAAAGTGGCCATCGTCGGCAAATTTTCGCATCGCAATGATCTTCATGAGCATAATTTAGCGCTTTTCCTTCACAAACACTGTCCAGACCTCGACTTAAGCTTAGGCCACGAGTGGGGACAAGCTAACTTTTACCGAAGAAGCTTGACCGCTTATCTTAACTTAGCAACTTCAGAGATTTACCAAAAATTTGCTGAGCAATTACAACAAGCCGTAGTTCAGAAAGGCTCTTCTGCTCAGATCTTTGTCTTGAAGGCAGATGGAGGAGTATTGCCACTACAAAAGTTACGTCCTGTCGAATCTATTTATTCTGGTCCGGCTGCGAGCATCTTAGGTGCTCTAGCCCAGTCTGAACCTGACCAATCTTTTGTGGTCGTAGATATTGGGGGAACAACCACTGATATTGGTCTCATCCTGTCAGGCGAACCCCTCATGAGCTCACATGGGGCAGAAATCGGCTCTTTTTCCACTTTAGTGCGTACTCTTGCTGTACGCTCAATCCCCGCGGGTGGGGACTCCACGATCCTATCTGAGGGAGACGGCTTTAAGATTGCGCCCTATCGGCGCGGTCCAGCCTACTGTCTAGGCGGACCCGCTCCGACACCAACGGATGCGATGCGTTATCTCGATCTCATTCCCTACGGGAATCGCCTCAAAGCAGAAGAAGGCCTAGCTCAACTCCTGCCTGAGAGTTTCCGAGACGCCTCACACCTTCAGCAACTTGCAGAAGATATTTTAACCCGTTTGGCGGATAACATCGCCGAAGCGGTTGACAGTTTAAACCAAGAATGGCGCGAAGAGCCCGCTTATAAGGTTTGGGAGGTCTTACATCCTCACGATTACCACAATCTTTATATTTGGGTGAGCGGTGGAGGAGCCCCTGGACTCGTCAACGCGTTGGGTACTCGCTTACATATCCCTGTCAGGATCGGAGATTACCCCGAGGTTTCGAATGCTATCGGTGCGGCTTTAGCGCGTCCAACCTTCTCCTGCACTTTACATTTAGATACCTCAATGAACCGTTATCGAATCGAAGAAACCGGTCAACAAGGGGAATGGTTAGGTTCTCGGAAACCGCATAAAGAAGTTGAAGAGTTTTTACAGGAGATTGCCGAACAAATCGCTCGAGATCAAGGAATTGAACTCAGTGATCCTTTAATCCAACCCTTTGATTTTTTCCCCATCGTCAAAGGCTATCAAACCGTCGGTCAAATCGTCCGTGGTTCACTTTTGGTCCCACCGGGAGTACGAGGGAGGCTTAAACCATGAAACGCAGTGGAATCCTTTTCTTTCCAGCCTTTGATTGGTCTTTAGGGGATACTCACCCTGAACGGGAAGAGCGACTTCTCTATACCCAAGAACAGTTTTTTGAAGAAGGGGTCATGGAATTACCTCAGGTCAAGCAATACTCTCCCGGACTTGCATCCATACATGAAGTTCTCCGAACACAAGCACTATTTCCAAGTCCTGATCAGCCTGATCTTACCGCCCATTTGATTGCTGCAGGGAGTGCCATCGTTTTAGGAGAAGCTTGGGCACAACACGAAATTCAGAATGGTTTCGCTCTTGTTCGACCCCCTGGACATCATTCTGGAGCAACTGTACTCGGCAACCGGGGCTTCTGTACACTAAACAATGAGGCTATTCTGGTCAATCACTTAAGAACGAAATATGGGATTAAGAAAATCGCCATTGTCGATACAGATGTTCATCATGGCGACGGAACACAGGATATTTTCTACCATGATCCCCAAGTTCTTTATGTTTCCCTCCATCAAGACGGACGGACGCTTTACCCGGGAAGCGGATTTACGAACGAAAAGGGAGGACCTAATGCTTGGGATAAAACCTTAAACATTCCCTTACCGCCAGGAACGGGAGATGAAGGAATCCACTATATTCTCGAAGACTGGATTTTACCCCGTTTACGTGAATTCAAGCCTGACTTAGTGATCAATTCTGCGGGTCAGGATAATCATTTTACAGATCCGCTGGCTTCTATGAATGTAACCGCTCGGGGATATGGAAAAATTACCGAATTGATTCGTCCTGATCTTGCAGTTTTAGAAGGTGGGTATTCCATCGAAAGTGCTCTACCCTATGTTAATCTGGCTATTTTTTTGGCCTTAGCGGGTGAAGATTACAGCCATGTTCAAGAGCCTCAAAAGCCGCAGCGTCCTCTACTTAATTTTCAAGAATTAAAACACTATGTCAAAGAATTAAAGGTAAATAACAAACAAGCCAATCCTCACTGGACCATTCGCGAGGAAAAATCCTTACCCGCTGGAAAATGGGCCTATATTCCACACTCTGTTTATTATGATACGGAAGGAATTCAAGAAATCCGCCAGGATCGAATTCGAATTTGTAATCAGTGCGGTGGTACTGTTCTCATCGAAAGTCAGCACGCCTCTACTGGAGAAAGATTTGCCCTTATTAGAATTCCTTTTCAGGCCTGTTCAACTTGCCGTCAAGCAGGAGAAGATCTATGGGAAGATTTCATGGGCCGCAAAACAAGTGTTCTACTACAGGATCAATCACAGGATTTGATTCAGTTTTGGGATGTACATGAGGGGGTAAGAAGCCTTTGAGTTCAAAAATTCAAGTCCTTGATCAACAAGCCGCGAATCAGATTGCTGCTGGTGAAGTCGTCGAACGACCTGTGTCGGTCGTTAAGGAGCTAGTAGAAAATTCGCTGGATGCTGGAGCAAAACAGATTGAGATTACGATTGAAGGAAATGGAGTACCCCTAATCCGTATTCGTGATGACGGAAGTGGAATTTCTGCTGAAGATTTGCCCCAAGCTGTGCTACGCCATGCAACGAGCAAGATTCGGCAAATCGAGGATTTAAATGAGCTCCAAACTTTAGGCTTTCGAGGAGAGGCGCTCCCGAGTATTGCCTCGGTATCGCGCATGGATATTACTTCACGCCCCATGGATAGCGTTCTGGGAATGAGTCTAAAACTTATTGGGGGAGATCAAGGTGAGCTTCAGGAAATGGGATGTCCACCGGGCACAACCATAACCGTCGAAGATTTATTCTTTAACACCCCGGCTCGCCGGAAATTCCTCAAATCTCAAAATACAGAATTCGGGCTCATTTCGGAGACGCTAGGACGCTTGGCTTTAGCCCGCCCCGATGTTTCCTTTACCCTAAAACATCCTAGACAAGTCGTTTTTCAAACACCAGGACGGGGAAAACTACTCGAGAGTATCGGTACGATCTATGGGCAAAAATTAGCCCGACAACTTATTCCCTTATCTTCTACTTATGAGGAATGGAGCCTTGAGGGTTATATCAGCCCGCCAGATTTAGTTCGTTCCAATCGTCAGGAAGAAATTTTGATCGTAAATGGCCGGATCATCCGTTCAAAACTCTTGAGTCGTGCTATTTCCGAAGGATATCATACGCTGATTCCGAATCGGCTTTATCCGATAATCGTCCTAAATCTAATTCTTCCTCCGCATGAATATGATGTCAACGTTCATCCCACAAAAATGGAAATACGTTTTCAAAATGAAAAAGGTTTGGCCCAGTTCATCTCAGATCACGTTCGCCAAACGCTTCTTGCCAGCCATCCTGTAACTCCCTACGAGCGCTTGTCTAATTCTCAAGGGTCAACTGCTAGCCCTAGCCAATCCAAACTTTTCTTTCCTTCCTTGACCCGCCCTGAGCTATTTAAATCGCAAACGCAGCTTGATGATAATGAGAACTCCCTCTCGCCAAAGGCACAAGAAGCGCTTAATAGATACGAGGCGCAGCCGACTTTTGAGACTGAGATGGCCTCTCTGACTCAGCAAACCTTCAAAATTGATACGACTGTTAGCCGTAATGCTCAACAGGTTTTACCTCCTAACGCCCTGGAGAACACAGTTTCTCCTCAGGAATACGATGCTTCTTTGCTGACTAGAGAAGAAGTTCATTCCTTATTAGCGCTTCGACCGTTGGCCCAGATTTTTGGGACCTACATCCTGGCCACATCTGATGAAGCTTTGGTCATAATTGATCAACACGCTGCCCACGAGAGAATTAATTATGAACGTTTGTTGGCGGAACACAAGCACAATCCGGGAGCCAGCCAAACTCTCCTGATTCCAACTCCAGTTGATTTTTCCCCGATTGAAGAACAGGCCTTACTGGAAAACTTACCCCACTTAACAGACATGGGCTTTGTCCTCGAACACTTTGGGGGAAGAACGTATTTAATCCGCGGGGTACCTGCTTATAG
>Ga0255336_100608_pt1 | contig 48008 bp, 55 predicted proteins | sample MeOH1_35cm_T3_17_FD_189102 | JGI IMG/M metagenome (GOLD analysis project Ga0255336, IMG submission 189102) | Sandy soil microbial communities from University of British Columbia, Vancouver, Canada - MeOH1_35cm_T3_179 | ecosystem: Engineered > Artificial ecosystem > Sand microcosm > Unclassified ... | reverse complement strand
AAGGCGCTCGGACCTGACCACACGTCGACCCTGACCACCGTCAACAATCTCGGAAACCTATATAGTGACCAAGCCAAGCTGGCCGAGGCGGAGCAGATGTACGTGCGGGCGCTGGCTGGTTACGAAAAGGCGCTCGGACCTGACCACACGTCGACCCTCAACACCGTCAACAATCTCGGAAACCTATACAGTGACCAAGGCAAGCTGGATAAGGCTAAGGAAAATGAGGGTCAAAATATCGACGTCGACCACAAGCCATCAAGAAAAAGGGATCGCTTGGGGAATTTACTGCGACTGAAGGCTGACCGCTCCTGATGATGGCCATGAACGACTTTGTTTCTATCCTTCCTTTATTTTTAATATCTTTGATAGAAAGAGGTTTGGAGAAATACTTTCTTATATAGTGTAGTAGTACGTTTCTGGAAGGTTCCTGAACCACCAGGTGCTGTTGGTGACCGGGAGCCAATAAGAGAAGTTGAAGGCTGGAAAGGCCAAGGGCTGTTTCGCCACGCAGTTCTTGCAAGATCAGGTGACCAAAAACTACGGGAAACGCAGACTTCCTTTGCCCTAGGCTCTCTGATGGAAGCCGGAAGTGAGACTTCTCGAATGACGATCAGTCAGGTAATAGCGGCCGCTGCATCCGAGAAGCGATGGGCCATCACAGCACAGGAAGCCCTGGACAGAGCGCCCAGACCCAACGGAGAACAGCTTCCAAGGTTCTCAGACAGACCCGATTTGCCGTATATCACCGCGACCGTCAAAGAGGCCTTTAGGTAGCGACCATTTGCGGAAATCGGTCTCCCACACATGCTGACGCAAGATGATGAGTATGAGGGATACCGCTTCCTGCTGGCACACTGTTCACGTGGAATGCAACGGCTATCGCTTTTGATCCGCGGGAGTACAAACAGCCAGAGCGCTTTTGACCTGAACGACGTATTCAAAGGGCATTAGAGTTTTAGACCAAGTAGGCAGCCACCATGGAGGATGTCTCTTCTATGTACAGCCCCAAGATTGAACCAGTTTCAGGTGACGGGTATGCTCTGGCTACAATGTCGGTGAGACGAACGTATGGATCGTCATGGCCCGCTTGCTCTACTACTTTAACTTCGAGGAACTTCCGGTAAGGACGACCACAATCTTTGGAGAAGGAGATGCCTCATTACTGATGTCTTTTGTTTTTGGCTTGCAGGGCCAGCCAATTAATTCATTCATGATCAATTAGAGAGAGCACCAGTTTGCTCCATTTCCAATCAAGATCTCGATCTGAAGCCCGGAACACGCAGAGCTGATTAAAGAGAATGTCGCGAGGCAGTGTTGACGGAATACTAGCTCATGATGTGTTGTAGGGCATGTAGATCCCTGTGAGATGGGGGCAAAAGAATGATGGGCGATGTGAAAGCCGCCCAAGATGCCGATAACAACCTCGTTGATGTAGGAACACCATCAATTACATATACCGCTTGTACACAGCGGCGCTCATTCGACCGTCACCGTAACCAATCAACAGTTAACGGACATGAACCTATTCATCTCAACTCATTACCTCTGGAAAAAGTAGGCATTCTCCGCTTCAAGATGTGGGGTGGAGTCAAGCAAGTGAACATTTCATTCCCAGATTCAGCTTCTCCAACAGCCGCCAAACGTGGGTCCTGCCACTCAGGGTGTGGAGCTCTGGACAGGAATAGAGCTGTGAGCACTTGCTGGTATATCGCTTCATGGACTGACGGCGGCAGTGGCGGCACCAGCAATGAGGAGCCTCCGGTCGCAATGACCCTGTTGAAGAGTGCTTCCTTATAACTAATAGAACTGTAATGTGGCAGCAACTAAGAGTTCATGAACAGACAGTACAAATGGAACAACCAAAAGAGACAAATACTTGCTCCTGCACTTTCTCCAATGACTGTGACCAAATCTTTGCATGTACTTGTCAACCTCCATAAGGACCATGATGAGATTCTATATTTTGGGGTGAGCTGGTCGCCTAGGGAACAGTGTTTCAGCCTGTTGTATCTCGATGATCAATTGTGTGTATATAAAGATCTCTAGATTCCATCAATACACGGAGGACAGTTGACTCCTGATTTTCACAATCTGACAACACAGAGCAGGCAGGTGCCATGAAGAAAGCAGATGGACAACAAGAGCGCTGCTTACTTGATCCCGACACCGATCATTGGGAATGGCGTCCCAGCGGCAAGCCTGACCAGCCTAGCGTGATCATACTGAGGCCAGGAGTTTGCGCCCACCACGAACCCCCGCCGTGTATCCAGATGAAGGCAGGCAGTTTACAGCCTGCAATGCTTTCACCATTTTGGAGTGCTGGAATCGTGACGATGAGGTTCAACACTTCGAGGTCTGAATGCTGAATGAGCGGGTTCGGCAGGGTTTGTTGAATGAAGCCATCTCTCGAATCTGGAGGTCGGCAAAGCTCAACCTCACCCATATTTCGTCGCATCAATCGGACTGTGGTACCTCTTCTTCAACTCAGACTCAGCCAGCCTATTCTTCAGCGTAGCATATTGCAGGCCCAAGAGCTGTAGGACACCGTTGTGGTCATCTCGGCCAATCACGGTGCCTCATAATGGGTGTTCAAGCGTGGCAGTCGACATGGTACTGAGTCAGTCTTGGGTAAGAATCGAAAACTCGGTCCTGGTTCCCGGTCAATATGCAAGCAACCTTATTGTCCGGGTTAGATGGAGAAGAGTCCATGCCATAGTCCTCTGCATCATCTTCCTGCTGCGGTTCTCTGTCATGTCTCCGCTATCTTTTCCTGGTCCGTTAACCCAACACTATGCGGCGGCACTGGAGTCGGCAGGGCAAGCCCCACATGGGAAGACTTTTGTATCTCCAACAAGAATAGACCACTGAACTGTTCACTTTCAGCCTTAGAGCACAGATGTCCATGGAGCGCTAAGTTTGACGACCACATAGAGGTTTTCAAAAATCAAACTCAGAACTTAATCAATCCGCGGTACGTTTCTACACCAGGCACTTCCAAGCCCACCACCTTTGCAGCATCATCCCACCTCCTCAACTTCGCCTTTTCCTGTGACAGGGGCCCCGTTTCCCACTCCTCCACCTCGGCAGCACCCATTGCCCCTCCTTGGAACTTCAGGCTCTGCTTGCTCGCCTCACTCAATCCTTCGTGGTATTGGGGTTCTGTGGCACACAGGTACCGCTTCGCAGGCACGTGGGCCTCGACCAAGTCGGCGACTTTTTGTGGGAAGCCCAAGATCAAGAGATATTTGGCGCCCAAGATCTCATGGGACATACGGCCGACGCTGGTGGAGCTCATCGACGAAAAGACATCGTCCGCGTGGGCGCCATTCGTCTCCATCGCTTGTATGTTCCCGATGAATACCTTGGCCTCTTTCTCTAGAATAATCTGTCCGATATCGTGGAAAAGAGCAGCAACAATCGTTTCTGGATCCGCCGAGTCCTGTGAAGCCAGGTAGGCACATTGCAGTGAATGCTCGATTTGAGAGATCGGCTCGCCGATGTAGTCGCTTTAGCCGTGTGCTTGGAAAATATCAATGATTTGGGATGCCGCCTGTCGAGCCGACTTCTTTTGTGGTGATGGTTGTGGCTCCTTGGCTGTCGTATCGGAGGCATCTTGCTGAAACTAGAACTCATGAGCATTGTACCCCATGCAGTCAAGGGCAAAAATAGGATCATGAAAATTGTGGTCACCGCTGATGAGTGGAGACAACATACTTCCAGCTGTTTTCCGGCGTCTACGCTCAACATGGGACTGCCATATCCATAGCGTAGGGCGCCTTCTTTGTATTGCTCACCCTCTTTCCTCAGTTGCATTGGTGGCCACACAACTTTTCGATGAGCATAATAGTTGTCGCGTAGATCTCCTTCTCTGGCGCAGTTATAGGTCGCATAGATGGCCTTGCGGTCTGTGGAGCTGTGATTTGCGCCACTCCGGTGAGCGAGATAAGAACCGAAAATCAACAGTTCCCCTCAAGCTTGGTCAATATCTCAGTCATGACGGGCGTGAACTATCCAAGAAAAGAATAAATGACGATGGGAGTGGACGGCATACCGGCTTCGAGGTTCACAGGAATCCACTTCTGTTGTGCAACCCATGTAGGCTCGATGCAGTTGTCTTTCCCGATGGGCACGTGCATCTGATGACTTGCATCGACGACCTCCAAGCCGCCATTTGCAGCATTCGTCGGATCTACCGCAAGAAGAACGGTCAGATGTTTGATGTCCTTGATGTGGGTGTATGCGGTTGAGTCGATATGAGGAGCAAAGCCGCCTGAAAATGGATCGAGTCGGTCAGTACAGGAGTTTTCATGATCGGACCTTCCCTCACCGCTACCAGCAAGCTTGTAATTGATCTTCTCCTTGAAAAGCAACATTTCCTCGCCGGCCAGTTGCTGAAGGAGTCCTAGCAGCTTTGGTCCTCGCAGGACTCCGTTAAGCCTGGGATGATAGTTGGCATAGTTCTCTGTTCGGCAGAGGACCCGCTTTCCCTGCGCATTGATCTCCTGTTCAGGGTAAGATCAGGGACTGGCCACGAAATAGATCATCCCAAAGTATACCTCATATGGCATCCATGGGCTGCTCTCTTCTGTGGGCCAATCGTGGACCTCTTGTGCCCATTGTTGAAGGTCTGCTTTTGCCGATGCTGAGAGTACGTCGCGAAGAATCAAATACCCGTGATCTTTGAAGAATGCGCACTGTTCTGGTGAGAGGGACATGTTGGGCAACAGACCTTATATTTCCGGACTGTAGACGTCTTTTTCAGTCGCCGTTTATACGGAGATGACCAGCCAGCCTCAGGTGGAGAGATAGTGGCCATTTTCCATTTCGCTTTGGATCTTATCGACCTGTGGCGTTCTCCAACGTCCTTCCTCATTGGAAATCGCGTCCACATGTGTCCAATCTCTAGTCGTGGATCGCTTTCCAATCCGAATCAGCTCTTCGTTCCTTGGCACGTGGTGAATGCAAAAGGGCAAGATCGGCACAAAGACCGAAACAAATTGGACGACTCCACTGGCCACAACTTGGTCACCAGAGGCACGTTCCAACACGAGTGGTTGTAATAGAGGAATGGAAGAATGGAAGAAGGAAGCATGTTCCAGCCAATATCTCAGCTCCTCTCTATGAGAGAATGGCGAAGGGTGATGTGCTCCATCGATCGCAGATAAAAAGATGACACAAGCGCATCCATCCAAACCGTGAGGGGAACACCGCGCTCGATTCAGACCTTCATATTGATCCACAGTGGCCAGCGGAAAGTCTGACGGAACGTATGAGGTGTCGAGAAATATTGACGATGGGGGACATATTTCCAGCAACGAGGCTCATCCGAGCACTGGCATATCGCAAGCAGCATTGGCGAGGATTACCAAAGTCTCCTCAGTTCTGACTGTCCTCGTTGCCGGCCTCGCATTGTTCAGCGATGGCTACAACGCCCAGATCATTGGGTCAGTTGGTCGTTTCACGAAAAGTGCTCTGACTGATCCTGGGGAACTCTTGCAGATATATGGAGCCATTATTTTCAGATCTGTATAAGGATGGCATGTCAAGCACGATCAAAACGCGGCTGTCCAATGCTTATCTGATTGGCGAGATCTTCGGTATGCTGTTTTTTGGCTTCATCATCGACAAGATCGGCCGCCGGACGGGCATCGTCTTCGCCACTTTCTTCCTCGTCCTGGGCGTTGTGTTGGCCACAGCGGCTCATGGGGCGACCCAACTGGGAATGTTTTGGATGATGATTGTTGCTCGAGGCGTTGCGGGATTTGGTGCTGGTGGTATGTCATGGTTCAAAGTCTCAGATTACCCTGCAGAGCACCCTAACGAGTTTTAGGCGAGTATCCAACGTGTGGCACTGGTAGTGCAGAGGCGTCTGACGAAAGCGAATATGTGCGGCGTCGACGGGGTTTCCTGGTTGCTGTCGCCACCGATTTTTCGATCGATCTTGGATTTGTCATTGCCGGTGTCGTGGCATTGATCGTCCTGGAAGCGTACAACGAGCACGTCTCAGCCGGCATCTGGAGAATCTGTTTCGGCCTTGGTTTTGTTTTTCCGGTAGCCCTGTTTTTCTTCCGGATGCGGATGATCGACTCGAGCCAGTATCGCAAACATGCTCTGAAGAAGAACGTGCCGTATTGGCTGGTCATCAAACGATATTGGAAGCCCATGGTGGGGACTTCACTTGCGTGGTTTTTTTATGATTTGTGAGTCCTGCTCATCGTGTCAGCTATGGCCGTGGACTGACTTCCCTGCTAGTGTGACCTATCCTTTTGGAATTTTTTCTTCGACAATTATTGGCCAACTCAATCCCAACAACACTCTCAAGCAAAACATTGGCTATGGCACGGTCGTCAATTGCTTCTACCTGCCGGGTTGTCTTGTCGGCGGTCTCCTCATGGATAGAATTGGTCGAAAGCAGACCATGACCTTGGGCTTTGCATGCTGGGCGGTCCTAGGATTCATCCTCGGAGGTGCCCTCAATCCCATCCAATCCGTTTTCCCGCTCTTTGTCGTCCTCTACGGTATCTTCAACTCGTTCGGAGAAATGGGCCCTGGCGTGGCCACCTTTCTGTGCGGTGCAGAAAGCTTCCCGACCCCTCTCCGAGGGCATTTTCTGGGGTTCGCCGCAGCGGTTGGCAAAGCTGGAGCCGCGATCGGCACACAGGTCTTCACACCCATTCAGGACTCCTTTTCGGACACGCAAAAGGGGACACAGGCAGTCTTTCTCATCGGTGCGGGATTTGCCGCTGCTGGCGGCATCATTTCTTGGGTGTTCATTCCCGACCGAGACAGAGACCTCGAGAGCGAGGATGTCAAATTCAGGCAATACCTGTTATCACACGGGTATGATGGAGAATTTGGCGAGTCCCTGCTTCAGGAGGTGCGGACGACGGCCTTTAAAGTCGATGTTATGAAAACGTCGTAGAGTTGGTGCAGATAAGAGGGAAGTGTCACGGCCGTGAAAGCACACAGGTTGTCCTCGAGATGATCCACGTGATCACCACAGGCAGGCTGTTGTCTATTAGTGGAGGGTCCTCAGTTTCGAGACTTTTGGAAATATATTTTAATTTCCATCAACGGCTGTCCAGCAAATATGCCCGTATTGCGGATTGAACTTTTCTATTGAACAACTCGGGTAGTACCTGGATATTCAGCGTAACGCGGCAGGACGAGTTTGGTTGAAGCAAGTAGGCCCTACACATTCCACGCACGTGCGCAGCCATCCCGAGCTGGGTGCTAGTGGCATTGACTCCGTGAGAGAAGATGCGCATTCTAGGTCCAAGAGTCGAGAATGATGCGCCGGTGCGACTGCGTGTTATGGTGTCATGGATTGACCGAAGCTGGTACTCTGGTCGACACAAGCGTTGGCCTTCCGAATACAGTGATGTCCCAAAGACAACTCGAAACTCTTCTAAATTTACGTCATCAGTCAGATGGACTTGAAAGACCCGGCAAAGCAAGCGGATAACATTTATACATTGGGCATCGGAATAGCTCTCAGCGAGAGCAAGGAACGGAAACAGACGAGTCGAACTTTCAGGACGCATTCATTGGTGTGCTCGATCTCCAGCAACTACATCGACGAGGTCTTGACATGGAGACTTACCATCATGGATCCAAACACACAAAGACTGGCATATTCAGTTCTTCAACTCAGTCTCTTCCCTTTCGGCTAGCAGCTCCAAGATGTGCTGATTCAGAAAGTAGCCCTGCAAGTCTCCCTTTCCCAAGTGCTTGGCGCCTCTAATTTCACCCTTGCAGGACTGGCTTTTGCAGTGGCACTGGAAAGGCTGCGCCATGTCCCACTCGGTACTCGGGTAGAAGAAGGTCAACTCATCTCCCTCTGTCAAGCCGATGACGTGGCCGGCACTATCCTTCCTTTTGGCAACCCGAACCTCGATCACCACGCCATTGTGCGCATTGACAACGTGGAACTCCAAAGACGGCTCGCATGAGTGGTTGATGAAGAGGAAGTCGGACTCGAGGTCTATGTTCTGAGATCTCGAGACCTGGACGGTGGCATAGCTTCTCGTCGCCGGGATCAACGGTGGACTTTCCAAGCGAGCGAGAAGAGCTCCGGGTGGAAGGGACACCTTAGATCGAGAAAATGAGGCAAAGTTTCCTGGTGTTCGGACCACTTCCAGGAGGGATGGGTGGGAGGGTGAGTCCCAATGTCCTGGCATTGTATTCTGCAAGGCTGACGACTGGGATCAGTCCTAGTGAGAGAAACCCTGTCCACCCCTTTTGAAGCATTGGGCGACACCGAGATACCCGCTGGCGGCGGAAGTTCTCGCCGAAAATCTACGAGATTTGTGTCTTGGCTCAATTGATCAAATCAAGCTCGTGATTTTTCAAAGGAAGAAAGCAGAAAATTTTTTCCAGCGCTGGGCAGCCGAGGCGAAGATTCCACCATTTTGTACCGATTTAGTGACCAACACTTGCCTCGGATCTGGTCTACTCGGTCGTCATCATGTCCGCTGACCCAGCCGGCCCTCGATCAACACAATCACCACCTAACCCCTCTCCCTTCAACTATATCCTCTCATTCCTCTTGGTTGGGTTATGCTGGGGGTTCACGACGCCCTTCATCCGACGTGCTGCTGTGCACTACTCAGCGCCTACCATTGACACCACGCGCTACCGTTCCTGGCTCAGCCGCACGCTCGCCAAAGCCTTCTTCACCGTGATTGGGCTGCTCAAGTCTCCCAGCTACGCGGTCCCGCTGGTCCTGAATCTGACGGGGAGCATTTGGTTCTTTTTGCTTGTAGGCCAGGCCGGTAAGTGCTATTCCTGTTTAGAGCCTGCAACCTGACCGGCCATGGTATCGAGATCTCCATCTGCCCGGACCGGCCCAAAGGCCAACTTTGCTCCCAATCTAAACTACTTTGCGGAGTCCAAAGATTTCATCCTTCTGCGCCTCCTCCCTTGTTGTATCTTTCCTCTTTCGCTGCCCCTCTCCTCTCCTTCCTCCTTCCCTCCTCCTCCTCCCTCCTCCCCCCTCCCTCCTCCCCCTCCCCTCGCCACCACTAATCAGAACGGGCTGTCCACTAACTTCCTCCCTCTCGTTCCACACAGAACTGTCCCTCACTGTCCCCATCACCAACAGCCTGGCCTTTCTCTTTACCGTCGTCGGCGAGTGGTTTGCAGAAGGCAAACTCATCACGCGCGACACCTGGCTCGGCATGCTCTTCGTCTGCGCCGGCATCGCGCTTTGTGTCGTGTCCAAATCTTGAGTCAGACACAGCCGAAAGAAAGGGAAGAAATGAAAATGAGACTTGGAGTTTTCTAACCAAGTAGAAATGTCTTTGAGTGCCCCAGATTAACTTGGAGCTAAGATTAAAGCGGCATGACAACTTTTCCATGATTTCCCTGCCTGACTTGCAAGTTGAAGCATGCATTCCTCAACTTGTTTTATCCTACGAGAAGCTTTGATTTGCACGGGTATCAATAGCAGCAGTATGGCAGTCAACCGAATCCCAGGCTTCTCTACAGCATGCTGCAACTCCAACAGCCAATACCAAGTCGCTCAATGCGTACACGTAGTCCTCAAGTTCCATGACACAAAAACGACATTTTCATCTCATTATTCGTAGCAGCGATGGTCGCCTTCCAGTTATACACCGCGGAACTGCCAGCAGTCAGTATTCGCTCCAAAATGCAGTCAAAACATCGATCTGGTCAGGCGACTTACCATCCTCACAATCAAAAACCACACGGCGCCGAGAAAGCGGAAAAGACTCAATCCAGCGACACTCCACAAGATGACAGCCAGATAGATGGTGGAATTCTGGCTCGCCGTGTCCTTCACATCGATCCTCTCGAACCCACTCACGTTGAGCACGGCGGCGCACAGGACGAAGTTTGTGAGGATCCAGACGGTGACGACGTTGCTTCGGAACGACTTGTAGTAGTCCTCCTTTTCGTCATCCGGGTTGACTTTCTTCACCTCCTTTGGCGGCTTGGTGGCAAACTTGGCGAGCTCGGTCTCGTACTGGGCATTCAAGTCGCCGTCGTCTTGTGGGATTTGTACATCGACCTTTCCGTCCGGCTTGACCGTGGCACTCCCCAACTTCACGGCCTTGTCATCTCCTTTCGTACCCCAGGTGATGTCATGGGTATTGCAGAATGCGTAGATGTTCAAGACGTTGATATAGGTCGGTGTCAGGATGATGTATTGGAGGAAACAGGTGAACATGTGCCACGGGTCGAAGAACAGAACGCTGGCCACGAACCAGCAGACGTAGGTGCTGGCCAACGAGACGATCAGACCGAAAAAGGTGCTATTGTTGAAGATGGTCGAGAAACTAAAGTTTTTCTGCTGCACTTCGGTCTGGATGGATTTGACGGTGATGAAGATCGAGGCAAACGTGAGCCAGACCATCAAGACCGACCAGAAGATGACCATGACGAGGTACGACTTCTTCGCCCCTTGAGGCCTGTTACCCATGGACAGGATGAAACAGTAGAGCAAGGTGCCCAGATACAGAAACTCAAAGACCACGCCCAAGATCGTGCCCACCCGTCCCAGGGGGCCGGGCGTGCCGAGAGAGGCGGTCAACAATCGGAAGACCAGGAAGAAGTTCCCAATGGCAAACCAGGCGAAAAGCATGTTGATGGTCTGGTAGGTGAACTCGATCAGGAACATGAATTTCCGAATCGCGCTGTGATCGCTTCGCCAGAGCTGATACACGTGGGCAATGGCGTAGATGGCGGCGAAGAAGGAGCCATTGAGCCAACGACGTCGCTGCAGGACAAATTCCGGAATGGCTTCTGGCACATCGGTCTCCCCGGTCGCCGACTTGACGTACTGCAGGATCCAACGACAGTTCCGCTTGCTAACCAATTCGAAGCACAAAATGCGGTCTTCGGCCAGGTACATGTTGGCGGTGAACACGCCGGCGTCCGCATGCATGCTCTCGCCTTTGAAGTACTTTTCCAGAGGCCCTTCGCCGTTCTTGTCATTCTGCAGGGCGACGTAGCGGTACGCGGAGAACGCGCCGGGCAGGACTGAGATAAAACCGAACGAGGATTCGAGCGGCTTGTCCAGGATGTTGGACATTTTGTACTCGAAGTTCTGCGTGGCCACCAGCGGGTTGTACAGCTTCTTGCCGCGACTCAACATGACCTTGATTTCGCCGCAAGCGCCGCCGCAGTTCGGCTCCAAGTCAAACGCTTTCCAGAGCTGATAGATCGAATCCTTGCCCGGTTTCGTTCCCGCATCCAGCAGTACACAGATGTTGGGCTCCAGGACGCGGCCAAAGGCCTGGAAGAACCACCGATGAGAGTTGATCTTCTTCTGGTTTTTCTCCTTCAAGCAAAACAACATCTGAACCGGCGTGGCCGACCTCGGTTTCAAGTGAACCTGGGTGCCCTTTAATTCGAGTCCGACCTGAGTGGTGTATTCATAGATGTGCGCCGTGACGTCCTTCCCGTTGACCTGCTGTTTGGCGATCCCATCTTGGTAGACCCCCAGGCCCGCCAACACGGCTTTGGTTCTGTCATTGATTTTGGCACGGCCGTCGCTCACGACACAGACGACGATTTTCTTCCACGCTTCCTTCCCCCACGTCTTGCTGTTGTTCCGGCCACACATGTACTCGATATTCTTGAAAATGCCGATCATCGTCCGGGCGAACAAGAATTCCTCCTCATTGTACATGGTCACCACGATAAAGAGCTCCGTCTGTCGCGGCTTGGCGAACAGCCGCTGCCGCAAGGTGAAGCGCTCATTGAAGAACTCGGAAGGGTCGCAGGTCGCCGCTGAATATCTCATATGCGTGTACTCGTCGCGCTCCGGCGGTTGCACGTGGGGCACCTGGCTGAGGAGTTTGGGCGGTACGGGACAATCCAGAACGAGGTTGCCATTGTACAGCTGCACGTCTTTGACCGTCTTCCACCTCCTGATCGGCGCCGGTCCGGGGGGGGGAGGTTGCTCCAATGGCGCCTCGTCGTGGTACGCGCCGCCGTCGTAATCAGTCGGCTGGATATGAGGATCGGGGCCATAGGGATGGGCCGGTTGCAATATCGGCACACTGTCATTGTCCGAGTGGTATTGCTCGCTGGTTGTCGGGTAAGGGTCAAGGGCGTAGTCGCCTTGCGGGTGAGGTGAATACGGCTGATTGTAGTATGCATCGTGGTGTTCCTCGGGAGAGATGACATAATCATTTCCCCCGTAGCCCAAGTCATGTTCTCCATCCGGGCGGCGCTGCTCGTACCGTTCATTGTGCCCGTAAGAATTTTGGATATTCTCCACCGAATACTATGTTCATGGTCAGTTTCAGGGCCCCGGGTGTGATGGCGTGGCATACCGTCGGTTGTAGAGCGAGGCGATCATTCGATGCCACGGGGATCTGAAGGTGGGAAGGCTGAAGCGGTTGGCCTTCATCCGAGATTTGATATGGTTGTAAAGGGCGGCCAGGTGATGGCGTTCTGCTCTCGTATTGGGGAAGTAATCCAGGCGAATAACGTCCCTCCTGTGGAGGACTGCCTGCGCAGAGAAGTCAGCAACGCACAGATGTGTCGCGTCAGGCCAACGATACCTAGGCGATTGTAGGCCATGATCGGCCCAATACCCTCGGAGGTGGTCACTCCTGCTACAGCGCAGAGAGTCCCTGGCAGGTCACCCCACAAATATTGACAAGAGCTTGGTGTAAGTCTTTGAAAGAGGCGCCTGCTTAGACGGCAGATTCTTCTGCTGGTTCTGCTGGTCTCACCCGCCTCGTGGTGGACGAAATGGTCTGGTGTGATCGAGGTGGGGAAGTTTGTTTACTTTGCTGGATGAGAGTGGTCGCAAGGGCGGCTGCTGCTATATTCAATGCCGTGCGGCTTGAATCAACGGCGGGAAGATGAGAGCTCGATGAATGAAGAAATGACTGAATGGACAGTTCAACAATCTGAACCCAGCAACCAAGGCTCGTTATCCCTTTGCTCAGCGCGGGCGAGCCGCCACAGGATGACCGGGCTCTTCAGCTGGCCTCCGCTTGGACACATGGTGCTTGCACTAGCGCTCCTGTAGGGGACTGTCCTTGTGCCAAGGGACTGCGCCTGACATCGCCCCGGAAACGCGCCATCCATGACGCGCAACTTCTGTGGATGCTATTTTTACAGCGGCGATCAGATCACTGGGTGATGTCACAGTTTTTGCCATGTCCTGAAGGATGATGAGCTTTGTGATGAGATGAAATAGCGCACACAGATCAGTTCGCTGCATCTCACGCTCGGGTCCAGTTCCCAAGCGGGAGTGTATCGGCTCGGCTGCAATCTTATTTGGCCGAGTTTCAGGACCAAGGCGATCACAGTAGCGCCCGCTGAAGCACAGGTAAGGCAGAGTCAGTCAGGGCCTTAGTGAGCTCTTCAGACCGAGGGCCACTGAGGCGGTGCAGCCACTTATCGATAGCCACAAACAGCCTCACGCGCCCAATCGAAATGATTTCTGTGGCGGCCAACAGGTGCGCACGCCGCAGACTTGTCTCTCTTACATTGCCTTCATATCACCCTCGTCGGGTCGAAACAGCTCCGGAAGAGACAGCCTCGTGGTGAGAGCTACGCCGACCCGGCACCATGGCAGAGGCTACACCCAGGGTTTCGGTGCTGTTTGTCTGCCTGGGCAATATCTGTGCGCCCCAGATCTGACAGAATGAGGGTCCGTTCTGACGATGGCCAGGTCGATCTACAATGGCAGAGGGAGTGTTTCGCTCTTTGACCAAGGCGCATCCACACATCGGCGAAGTCGACTCAGCCGGTACCAGCGCCTACCACACTCTGAACCCTCCCGACTACCGTACCATGGCGACGTTGGAGAAGTATGGGATCACCGACTACGATCATGGTGCCCGTCAGGTGTTGGGAGAGGATTTCCACGCCTTCGACTACATCTTTGCCATGGACGCATATAATTTGAGGGACCTGCACCGACTGCAGCGGCGGGTGGATGGCCGGGGCGGCAAGAGCAAAGCAAGGCTCATGTTATTTGGCGAGTTTGCCGGGGCCAACAAGGCGGAAGAAGTCATCGACCCGTACTACGGTGCCGACAGCGGTTTCGACACGGTTTATGAACAAGTGATGCGATTCTCCAGGAACTTCCTGAGAGAGGTGGTCGAGGGACAGACGGCCCAAAAGGTGCCGTCTTGACACTCGTCCAGGGTCCAGCGTGGCGTCTGCGGGGAGATAGGGAACCACAGGTCAAAGCATAGGTCCCCGATGGCTGTGTATCCAACCCTTTCTCCAATTGATGCGTCGTCCGTTCCATTGTGCAAAGGGCGAGAGTGATGACATGATGGGATCAGCGGCGCGGCTGTGCAAAGAAATTTTTCGTCCGATTCGGCTGCTGGTATCCCCGTGAAACGGCTCGATCGGATGAAGGGGCATTACACACCTCGGTCAGCGTCGCTCATAACGCGCTGCGCTCTACATGCCTCGTCGTGCTTGTCAGCAGCTGGCGTCCCATTTCCATCGTCGGCCCAGTTCATATCGATCGTCGGTGCCGGTGCCGCAGAATCAATCAGTCTTCTCTGGCTCGTCGATCCCATCGTACCCACCGCGACCTTCCCCCACGACACTTTGCACGAGGTCGCCAGAGCCCGACGGGCGCCTGCGCACACAACCCCCTTTCCGTCGATTATTGAATTCGTCGTACACTGCATATCTTCTGATCGTTGCCCTAGCATGTGGCAGTGCGCTGCTTGTTGAATCCGTTGGCCGTGACAAGGTCTTGGGCGCGGCGCACACGACCTCCGAAGACGACCCGTCAGCGCAAAAAGAAGCTCGGTTGAAGCAGTCGGACGACGACGGGCGACTCGGTCCCGACATGCCCATCCCTCCAGGCCACGTTGGAAACCTCACGCCTGATCAGGAAGCCAAACTCCGCGAGTTCTGGGCGGTCACCTTGAAAGTTTTTGGCGTCGAAGATTCTTCTCCTCCGGTGAATGGTGCCGATGCGGCAGGACCGGATGACTCCCCCTCGATCGCCGAGTCTGAGAACAAGGAGAAAAAGAAAAAGGACAAGCGGTTAGGTTTGTTCAGGAAGAAAAATGATGACAGCCGTCCGAATAGCGGGACGGTCACGCCCACAAAAGAAATCAGTCATCGTGTCGCCGACGCCGACGACAAGTACGGTCAAGTGAAAGAGTTTCAGCAAATCCTGGCCATGGAAAATCCAGAATCGTTGCGCGCGACATTTTGGAGCATGGTCAAAGCAGACCACCCGGACGGCCTGTTATTACGGTTCCTGCGAGCGAGAAAATGGGATGTGGACAAAGCCCTGGTCATGATGATCTCTACCATGAAGTGGCGGAGCCACGACATGCACGTCGATGACGACGTGGTGCTGCGCGGCGAAGGCGGCGCCTTGGAGGACTGCCAGTCCAGCGATCCCAACGTCAGACAGGAGGGAGAGGGCTTCCTGGCCCAGCTGAAACTGGGCAAGAGTTTCTTGCACGGGACCGATAAAGAGGGAAGACCGCTTTGTTTCGTGCGAGTGAGGCTGCACCACAGCGGAGATCAGACCCAGAGGAGTACGGAGCGGTACACGGTCTACATGATCGAGACGGCACGGCTGGTGCTTCAGCCGCCCGTCGAAACGGCGGTAAGTTCCTGCCCTCGTGTTCCTGGCGCGTGGAGAGAAGGCTGAAGGTTGCAGTGCATCATCTTTGACATGACCAACTTTGCCTTGGCGAACATGGATTACAGTCCGGTGAAATTCATGATCAAGGTCTTCGAAGCCAACTATCCCGAATCCCTCGGGGCCGTGCTCGTCCACAAAGCGCCTTGGATCTTTCAAGGATTCTGGAAAATCATCCGCGCATGGCTGGACCCCGTCGTCGCGGGCAAGATCCACTTCACCGACAGCGTCAAGGACCTGGAAGAATTTATCCCTCGGTCGCAAATCATCAAAGAACTGGGCGGCGATGAGGACTGGGAGTACAAGTATATCGATCCCACCCCCGGCGAGAACGACGCGATGAAAGAAGACGCACCGAGGGAGAAGTTGCTGAAGGAACGACACGACCACGTGCTAGAATATCAGAAGAAAACTTTTCAGTGGATTGCCCTCGGCACCGGACAGGAGGCCGAAAAGGTCAAGGCTGAACGCCATGTGCTGGCCCGAAAATTGGACGAGAATTACTGGAAACTGGACCCCTACATCCGGGCCAGGACGTATTATGATCGCTATGGCATGATCTCGAAGGATGGAAAGATCAACTTTTACCCTCCTCCCCCGTCGGAGCCCGAGACAAGTTCAGACGACGTGGATTGACTGCGAGGATGGTGGCAACTTATACCGGTCACGGAACTGGACCATCGTTGGCAATGGGTTGGAGTTCTCGTGTGCTCAACCTGCATGTACATACGGGGAATGATGTAATGCCGCTAGGATTATGACCGCGCAAAGGGCGTCAGAGAGATGTTAACAATAGATGGAGATGGGCGATAGAAGTATCTGCCGCTGTTTGGCCTCACTTCATGCCCTCCGACAGAACTCTGGAGAATGATGAGAGTTGTTGGCCCCATTGCAGAGCTGGGTCCAGGGCGTATATTTCTATGCAAGAGGGGCAGAAAAGGCCCGCATTGATCATAAGATGCGGTCAGCAAGCCAACAGGTGCCAACCACTCGGACCAGCTTGGATAACGGCAGCACAGAAGGCCCTTTAAACGTACAACCTGTTGGGAACACAGGGAGTGTTCTTCATGAGCGCTTGGCCTCGGCACACCTACAACACCATTGTAGACACCATCTTATAGTATCAATCAACCATCTCATGGTGCTTGGTTCACCACAACCCCCGCTGGACAATCCTCAATCAGCATTTCAGTTCCTGCTCACCGATCAATCAGTCTGGCCTCGTGGATTTGGTTCCTTGACCAGGTCCTGGCAAAGACAGGTCAATCAATGATTGGACAGGACATTGCATGGCTTGGCGGCAAAAGACCTCCTCACCACCACGCTCACCCGCCGCTTTTAACCACCACTTCTCGCGGTCGTGCTCGCGCTCAGCCTCGACTCCTCCTTGATGAACCAAGCACCGGTGAAGAACACGGCCTGTGTTCCCAACAAGAAGTGGTCAAATTGATGAGGGGTGTTGATCAAAGGGGCACACCTTTTTGTTATGCACTGCGTTTCCATCCCCCGCATATCCGTACTTGCAGGTGGGAGGCGGGGTCCCCGGATGCCGAGGTGGAAGACACCGCCGGTACGTCAACCTCGATGTGCTCAGAAATCTGCCATCGTCTCCTCGCAGCTTGAGGCTTTTTCTGCTCGTCTCCTTGCAGCGTGAGGCCTTTTCTGCTTGTCTACTGGCATGCAATCTGGAGGTTTATATGTGAGTAACAATTTGGCTGGCACACGAAAGAATGTCGGCCTGGTCCTCCGGACGCATGCTCACCCAGAGCCAACGAGAACGGAAGCGGTTGAAGGACAGAATCGCCAAGCAGAAGCACAAAAAAACTGAACGGGATCGGCTGATGATGCTGGAACGAGAACTGGCAGAACTCCGAAGCTCCGCCAATGACGGCATGAGGAAGAGAGTCCTTTTAGGACCTCCTGCTGATTCAGCCAGACCTGATGCCATGGTCTCTCAGAGAGTTCTGGCTTCTTCATGCCGTCAAGAATTTCCTTTCCCCAGCGTCGATATCAGCCTTGGCCTTTCGGCCTCTTCGCTGGACCGCCACGCATCTCCGATCCGGCCCATGCAGTCAAACTCCCCGTTTTCGCTGCAAAGCTCGCCAGGCATGTCTTCTACGACCCAACTCAGCTTACCAGCGCTGGATCGTTCGGTCAGCGATCCCATCCCCGGACCGAGCTCGGATAACAAGGTCGTCGACGCACAAACCACGGGATGTGACCAAACCACGGAATGTTATCAAACCAAACTCGATCGTCTCGCCGATGCATTCACCAATGACGAGGGAACAGGTCTACTCGATCAGTTCAATCAGGTATTTGGTAATCTCTACACCATCCGCCGGGACGATATATGCGTTCATGAGAAGCTCAATCAAGATGCCCTCGTCTGTGGTGTCGTCGAAGGGTGGGAGAAGCTGCAGTACAAAAAGCAAGTCTGTCCACTTTGGGACATTCTCCGCCAGATCGACGAGGGGCTTTTCCTCTTCAGTGGAACTATGACCAGGTTATGCATGTTACGCATGGTTCATTTCATGCTGCTCGTAAGGGAATCCTCAACGACGAAGATGACATTCGAGCTCACAAGGACTGTAGTACCTCCTGGGAGCCAGGACTTCCAGTGAATTACCTCCTTGGTATCGACCGAGGTATGTATCTGTCGTCGGTTCTGTCCTATCTGCAACCAGACTGACTGTTGTGAACGCGGGAAGACCGTCACAGCTGCAATTCAATCATGTCGTTGTTATCGACTACTTTGCCTGGTCTGTTTACCCGGTGATTATCCATTCTCGCCCCGCGGTTCGACGATGCTCCTCTCTTTCCTGCTCTCCCCCTTTCACCGAAGTCTTGATGACTGGCTCATATTCTCCCAGGCCCGGCCTCCGAGAGCGATTTACCCTGTCTCCACCGCAAGTACATTTGAGCAACAAATTCTGGAAATATTTCGCCTTATCCTTTCGCTTCTTCTGGCCCTACGATGAGCGCGATGCATATTACTTGGACGACACCACCGGCTTCTACCAGTTTTCGGGCCTGTACGAGAGACATGTTCGCGATATCAAGACATGGATGATGACTATGGATTTCTTTGAGGCATTCCCGGAGATGTACGATGATATCATGCCTTTTACGGACTTGGGTAGTTATCACCACTTGCTGGCCGACCCCCTGAGGTCACGCCCCCCTGGGACAACTCCTGGAGACAATCATGAGGGTGAAGACTCGATCCGAGGTCAGAGTGCTCTGCCCAATGTCGGAGTCGCTGCCTTTAGGCCACAATTCTCCTCGTTCCGCTCAAAGTATCAACGTTCCTAATCTTCCTGTCTTAACCTCCAGATGGCAACTCTTGCGCCATAAAGTGCTTGGCGCTAGAGGACGAGGATGAAGTCCACAACAGCTATCACAAAAGAAGATTGTTGACCTGGTATGCACGTGTGTGGTCAGTGAGATCACAGCACAACAGCGAGCAAGAAATGTGGCCTCAGATAGGCTACATGTAAGAAATGGCCTACCATGGGCGACATGCCAGAAATGGCCTAAGATAGACGACAGGGTTTGAAACAATCTCTAGCCATAAGTGAGGCCACTATAAGGAGTTCGAAATCAAGAATGAAATTGATCCGGGAGCCACTATTGACCTTCTTTCCCCACTTTACCGTCCCTTACGTTTCGCGGTAATCCCGGGGTGTACTTGTGCGAGTCGCACGTTCCCCAGGTCCGACCGATGTTGTGCCTTGGCTCGGACCTGGGGATTTATGGGCCAGATCAGCCTATCCGCTCCACCGAGTGTTCAGCTGACGCTGTATTGAAGAAATGACCTCCTGGAAGCCTTGATTCTGTGTGGGATACGGCACCGGAGGACTTCGGGGGCGACCAGCCCTTCTGATTCGGGTTCAAGGCAGGCATGAACCTGGTGGAACAGGTGTTATTCCATCTGTCCGGGTCGGTCTCGTAGAATTATGTCCACAATATTGAAATTGTAATGAAACAACTTCCGCTGCCGGGGACTGGAGGCCAATACCTGCTCTCATCGCTCATATCCCCACCCCCTTGGGGGACTTTCAGTGTGGCTTCTCGAGGATGAGCCAACCGCTCAGGATGTTATTGACCAACCACTTGTGTCAGAACTCTGTTTCTTCGGCTTCCTTCTGCTTTACCCCGCGTAGTCACTCGCAACATTCTGGGTCAGATGCTCCAACTGCACATGTGCGAGTCGCACCAGCTCGTAGCCCTGAAAATTCGAGCGCCAAAAACCCGAGAGAACGCAGCCGGGGAAAGGAAGATTGCATGGATACTTCCTGTCGCTTCCGGGGAGTGCGTGCGGACAAGTATAAATCCCTTTCTACCACCTCTGTTGGCAAACCCTCAAAATCCACGCTTCCTTTCTCGCACACGATTCTGTTTTGAACGACATCAAATTGATCCTCACAAGCATGACGACCGACGCATCTCCCGCCTCGAATTCCACAGTCGAGCCCGTCTCTCAAGGTGTCGAACTGGACGCGATCATCGTCGGGGCTGGCTTCTCTGGGGTCTACATCCTCCACAAGCTCCGAGATGAGCTTAAGCTCCATGTCAAGATCTTTGAATCCGGTGCGGGCCTTGGAGGGACGTGGTATTGGAACCGCTATCCTGGTGCACGCGTCGATTCACCCGTTCCCGTCTATGAGCTGTCTGTCAAGAAGGTCTGGGAGAGCTGGAATTGGAGTGAGAAGTATCCTGGATGGAAAGAATTGCAGGCGTATTTCGACCATGTCGATCGAGTGTTGAACATCAAGAAGGACGTTTACTTCAACACAAGAGTCGATGGCGCTCAATTCGATCTTGCTCGCGGCCGGTGGACGGTTCGGACTGAGAATGGCAAGACTGTCACGGCGAAATACTTGATTGTCTCGGTTGGTTTTTCAGCAAAGCGATATATCCCCGACTGGAAAGGCCTCGACACTTTCAAGGGTGTCATCCATCATTCGTCCTTCTGGCCCGAGCAAGGCGTCGACGTGCGAGGAAAGAAGGTGGCCGTCATTGGTACGGGAGCAACCGGGGTCCAAATCATCCAGGAATGGGGGAAAGAGGCAGGCGAAGTGACCGTCTTCCAGCGCAATCCTAATTTCTGCTTACCGATGCGTCAAACTCAGCTCAGCGCCAGCGACCAGGACAAATCCACCTACGATGACTATTACGCCTATCGCTTAAGCACGTTTGGAGGGCTGCCGTGGGAGTTTGTTCCCCAAAAGACTTTCGACGTGTCCGAAGAAGAAAGGGTGGCTTTCTACGAGAAGTGCTTCCAAGAAGGCGGTTTCCAGTTCTGGCTAGGCAGCTACCAGGATTTGCTCTTCGACCCTAAAGCTAACCGGGTCGCGTATGACTACTGGGCGAAGAAGACCAGGGCAAGGGTTGAGGACCCAATCAAAAGGGACTTGCTGGCACCATTGGAGCCGCCGTATCATTTCGGTACAAAACGGGCTTCGCTCGAACAAGATTACTATGAGCAGTTCAACAGGCCGAACGTGCACGTGGTCAGTGTCAAAGACAATCCGATCGTGGAGATCACGCCAAACGCCATTGTCACTGCGGATGGGAGGTCTTATGAAGTCGATGTGATTGCCATCGCAACCGGCTTCGACGCGATTACGGGTGGCATCAAGAACATGGGTCTCAAAGACATTCACGGGGTTGATCTTGCCAAGAAATGGGACAAAGGCACATACACCTACCTTGGCGCCACCACTGCTGGCTTTCCCAATATGTTCTTCACATACGGTCCCCAAGCGCCTACGGCATTTTCCAACGGTCCGACGTGTGCCGAGGTCCAAGGGGACTTCATCGCCGGCGCCATCCAGAAGATGCAACGGGACGGCATCAAGTATATTGATCCCCAGGCGGAGGCCGAGCGTGCCTGGCATGATGAAGTCCAGCAGCTTGCGAATCAGACGCTGGTGCCCCAGACCAAATCATGGTATATGGGCTCGAACATCCCGGGAAAGCCTGTCGAATCACTCAACTATCTGGGCGGTATTCCTGTATACCAAAAGAAACTCAAGGATGCTTTGGACAAAGACTTTGATGGGTTTGTAACGGCCGCGGCCTAGGAACGGCAGTTGAAACGGAAGAGTAGTATGAACATTATTCTGCCCGTTTGTAACATAGCTGAAATGGAAGACGGCCCATCGTAGAGATGTTCGAAGCGAGTCGCTTGGGCGAGGATGTGCGGATACTCCTGAGTTCGTTTGAGAACTGCAGGGCAAGCCTCTGGATCGAACTTTTCCGAGACCTCTCCCACCACGGCGCCAGGGGAAGGGTCTTGCGAGTCATGGAAACTGAGTACGACAGGCGTGAGGCGGGCGCTTGGGACACGGCTGGTTTGCGACACTGCTCTGGTGCCTAGGGTAGAGAAGTGGGATCAGCTGATGCTCAGATGCGCGTAGAAGTCCTCGCTATCATTTATATGGACGGTCTGAAATTTGGCGAGTTTCAGCGAGTTCTAAGGGCGAACTCAAGGCAGCAACGCCAAGAAACGTTTCCGCTGCTGGATATGTTCAGGGAATCGCAGCCCATCTCACACCTCCAATATATAATGAAAAAGTGACGGCAGTTCAGCCCATACAGGACAACAAAGGTCAACCACGGTCACTGTGCAGTATATCCACCGTCGACGATGAATGGCGCCCCAGTACACCAACTGACACCGTCTCCAGCCAAGAAGACAGCCACCTTGGCCACATCCTGAGCTCTTCCCATCGTTCCCCACGGATGAAGGCCAGCTAACATCGCTTTCGCTGCCTCGGCTCCATGCGCAACCTTGAGCGGCTCCAACATGCTGGTATCTGTAAAGCCTGGATGGAGACTATTGACATGAATACGATCCTTCGCATACTCCAACGCCACTGCCTTGGTCAACTGCACGACAGCTCCCTTCGAAGCCGTGTAGGATGATGTCCCCGCAAAACCCACGATGCCCACGATAGAGGACATGTTGATGATCCAACCTCGGTCGCCGCCAGCGTGTGGCTCCTGCCGCAGCATCTGGGCTACGGCGTACTTGCAGCCGAGCCAGACGCCCTTGCCATTTACAGCCATGTCCGCGTCCCAGACTGACTCGGGTGTCTCATGGATGCGAGGGAAGACCTTTTCTGTCTTTGCTTCGGCCAAAATGCCGGCATTGTTTACCATGATATCCAACCGGCCATACTCTGCCACCGTCCGGGCGACCGCTGCTTCAACACTCGTCGCCGATGTGACATTGCATTGTACGAAGATCGCCCTCGAAGGTCCACCCTCGGGGGCTGCAAATTGAGAGTTCAAAACGTCGTGGGTGGGAAAGTCTTGTGTGTCACCCTCGGCGGCTGGCTTGGGTGCGGTCGGAGCAAGGTCCACGCAGGCAATAAAGGCACCCGCCGCAGCGTATGCAATTGCAATTTCGCGGCCGATGCCAGAGGAAGCGCCCGTGATCAAGGCGACCTTCCCAGCCAAAGACTGGGAGGGAGTGGGTGATTTTGTGGACATATTGCGCTTAGTTATAAGATAGGAAGTCGTGAACAGCCTTTACATATAGGGAAACCGTTGAGGGTGAACGACGGAATAGGCTGGAGTGACGTTGTCGTCGGTGCGGGAGATGAAGAAAGAGATGGAGACGGAGGCGGGGGAGAGGCGGGGGAGAAAGAGGCGGGGGAGAAAGAGGCGGAGAAGGATCCTTACCACGGAGGAGATTATCCCTTCGGCGACTTCGGTATAGGAATAGGTAGCAGAGACTGAGAAGCAACCATACGTATTTCAGTACTCAGTACGAGTCATTTGAACTTGCAGAAGGAGTTATTGGGATCGGTACTGCCGAGGCTCACTAGCGCCCTAGCATCTTCGGTTGCACTAATAGCTCCGTACCTGGGCCACACAGCATCAAGGTGGGCGTGATCTATGGCAGAGTGGGGAGTGTGCGACTCGCACACTCCAACGGCTTTGCTACGATGAGCCTAGCTTAGCAGGTCGTCGCTCTTCGTTCACACAGCCATCGCTGAAGATTTCATGGTCCTGAAACAGAGTGACGTGGCGTTGAATAACAGTCAGGAGTTGAGAGGCAGGCTTGTGATTGTCTCATCTGCCCTTGCTTGTCAAAAGAGTGACTACCTGATTCTTCTGGTCGGCCGAAGGCCCCCGCTATCCAGTGCACCAAAAGCCTTTACAGATTTCAGATTTTCTGATGGTGCAGAACGGCCTCTGCGTTGTCCCAATACCAGGCATTTCCGTACCTAAGGACCGGAAATTTTGGGAAGGGATTCACCTCCGATTCAATGGGGAAGGCAACAAAGCCTTTGCCAACCCACAAATCACCTCCCGTGAGGCGGAAGGTAGATAATGTCTGGTGGTGCGCCCTCCACAGGCAAAGGGATAACCCAAAGTGTAAGCATTTCTTTAGCATTGTCTGTATTAATTACTCCTAAGTACTTCGCAATCAGACTGAATCCCAGTGGGACAACGTGTTGGCCTTTCGGCCTTTCGACAGAGCCCGTTAAATATCCTGAGGCCGTTTTGATGTTGAGATCGACCTGCCCGAACACTTTAGGGAAGCCGTATTTCTCACGACCGGAAAAGAGGGCAGATTCGTTGTCCAGGACGAGACCGACAACATAGTCATATTTTTTGCCCTTCCAGGTCACCTCAATCTGATGGACGTATTCCGTATAGGTGCCAACCGTGCTCATATGATAGAGGAATAGTGTTGATCGACATAGGGGCTCGTCCTCAATCTCGAAAATGTCGGGCACCACCTCACGAGTAGTCCTGGCAGTAGTAAAGCACTCTACTCCCAAGCAAGAGTCTGAATTGGTTGAGTTCGGTTGTATACGGAGGTGCCGACTGCGGAATTGAGAATCCATTGACTTCGACTGCGCCGGAAGGCATGTTGATTCGCGTTGCGAGCACCGTATCTTCAAAGGTAAACTCGGAAGTTGCAGCAAAGACCTGCTAGATGTCCCAAGGGTGCCGAGGGAGTTAAGGTGAGGGAGGCCGAGCATTGCCTAAGGGGAATTTGGGCGCCCCACAGTCACGCTTCTTATCCTCCTTTTAGCCGGCCCTAAGACTACCTAAGGACTGAGGATGACGACAGCACCTAGCCCTTTGCTAATCGCATTCCCACCAGACCCTCGACGCCACCGCACGTTAAAATGCAGGAACAGCAGCAGTCGGTGTCCCACCAAGAATCCACCATTCTATTCATCCAGAGATTACAAGAAGAGCTCGCCAAGGCAAATGATGATTCGTCGAGCACGAGTCCAAGTGCTGGCAACGGAGGCCGGAGTCTTCCAGGAGCCAAGGCTTCCGAAAGTCTTAGTCAAGCAAGGATATCCAAGTTGCAGCAGAGGACGGAAGATGTGCAGACGGGTAAGGTGACGTGTCGAAGGTGGGATCACGTTTAAAGCTGATACGTCTGATGCAAGCTGTCGAAGGGAAAGATGGGCACTAGGGAGATGGGCAATGGGGAGATGGGAACTAGGGAGATGGGAACTAGGGAGATGGGAACTAGGGAGATGGGAACTAGGGAGATGGGAACTAGGGAGATGGGAACTAGGGAGATGGGAACTAGGAAGGAAACGACAAGTCTGGGAGGAACTGCACAGGAACTACGAGCTTCAGACCTCGCAAGCTGGCTTCGTGGCTGAGACGGCTGGAAGCCTGGGAATAGAGGTGGAGGATATCACGAATTGAAGTATGCTGGACAGAACTGGGCTGGCCAAGACAGTGATGGAGTGCAACATCCATACAGCCATCATTGTGCATTGACCGAGAGTAACGACTCTTGTGACGATCCAAAGTTTCCGTGTATGGAGATATTTCCCAACATGCACGAGCTGACTGGAATCCTTCGATTACAGGCTCCTGGGATTATCCTTGAGACAACAACTGTGGATTTTCGACGGAGCCAATACTTGAGTCTGAGCCGTATGTATCATCTCTCCTTTCACCTGTCTTATCTTCTACATCTTGGCCTTCAATGCCGCCTGTAACTGTCTCAGGGCATCCATATCTGTAGCCGTCACGGGCCACCCGATACCCAGCCCCTCCGTTGCATTCGGTTTGGGAATCAGGTGGAAATGGACCTGTGCCGCATCAGTTCCTTCTCGGCTCCTGCTTGATGGATCTCCAGCATACATGATCAACTTCTTGATGAGCTATTCGGCCATTGTTCTGCAGGACATTATAGTTCTCAGCACCTGAGGCCACGGCGATCTTCTTTACGATCGGAAGAATCTCGGACAGTTGGTCGTCTGGAATCTCTGTGAGTTTGGCACCGTGATGCTTCGGGATGACGAGCTGCAAGGAGGGAGGTCAGCCGGTGGATGTGAAGGTTGGAATGGATGCATCGTCATCCGAGAGAGCCGATAGTGAGCGTACCGCATGTCCCTTGCTCAAGGGTTGTATGTCCAGGAACGCAAGCACTTTATCCGACTCGAAGAGCTTGAGCGAGGGTATGTCACCTAAAGGTAGTCAGTTCCGGAACCCGACATGGAGCAATGGACGCACCCTTGATGATCTTGCAAAAGATGCACGCTGCCATGTTGTGCTGCTCCTCACTGGTGTTGAAGGACAAACAATCTGGTGCCACTACCAGTCCGAAAGCCGGGACTGGGTACAATTGCGGGGAAACATGGTGAGGGGCCAGTGCTTGGCTTGGAAAAACAAAGGATATATATTTGTAAGGTCGCCAAGACCAGTTGGAGTGGGACGAGCTAGAGCAGAATCCATTTCTTGCCTTTTACCAGAGATGGCCGTGGCTACGCCCAAAATACTCCATTTATCAATCTTTGGACAGCTTAGTCGCTCTGCGGAGCGCCTGATTTTTGGCTTTTTGTTGGTCGAGTGAGGTAGATGGATTAAGCCAGATATTTTTTGAATTTGAAAAATTTATGGCATCCTTGTGCGCTAGGACCTGACTCTCCAAGACCGAGAAGCACTAAACTTCAGCCCATAATATCCTGACTGACTGACCAGATCTATAATCCGCCCAAGGCCGCACAGTGATGGACCACCTTTTCTCTTTCAATGGTATGCCTTTACCCACGTTCGTCGTGTCAACCGTGATGAGACGGCTGCCCGGGTTAGGTCAGATTTGTGAGGCCACCTTGCTGGATGGATGGGCAGAGATAGGAAGTGGCTGCCCCCCCATCTACTATTGCCCTTACTCGTTCTTATGCAATGTTAAATTTCTCAATCTTCCCACTTTAGCTGTACGTTCGGCCTCGTCACTGTCTCACCGGACCGCCTGGGCATGGTTCAAGATAATATTGTCTCGGGAGGAATCGAAGAGAAGCCAAACAAGCAGACAAATCAAAGTCGTCGCCAGTGGAGACAAGTCCGCAGTACAAGACTCTATTTGACCACCAAGCTCCGGCACGGTTGTTGTCGCGGGTCGTTGGGTTCATAGCAACGTCCAAATATTCCTCCTCGGTTTGGCAATTGAGTTTACAGGCTCAGTTAAGCAATCAAGAGTTACCTGTATGCCAGGAGACACAGACTCTACCGGACGGAGTGGCAGTTGATCCTCCTACTCTCTAAAGCTGGTCCCCGTCTTTGTGGTGGTCGGACTTGTTCCTCACGCATATTCTCAAAGCTACCGCCATTCCTCACCATATCACTGCAGCTCGACCGTTCAAGATTGCTGGCAGCAGCACGAAATAGCGCCAATCTCTTTACACCAAAACCGGCAAGTTCCATCTTGGAGCATTGATAATGATGCCCATCAAGCAGCCAGCAATGAGACCGGCGATGGGAAGCGTGATGATCCATCCGAGATATACCCCGCGATCATCCTCCAGTTGATGGCGCGCTAGGTGCTCGAGCATAAGCCGACGCCTACCGTGACGCCGACGATGCACTGGGTCGTGCTGATCGGGAGCGCCAGTCGCGTGGCGAGGATGACAGTGATAGCACTTCTCAGTTCCATGGAGAATCCTCGCGACGGCGAATGGAGAGTGAGTCGGTTGCCGAGGTTGCGCATGATATTGTATCCATACGTCCAGAGTCCAATCACGATGGCGGCACCGCCATAGGCCACGATCCAAACGGGTACCGGCGACCTGGACGATGTCTCGCCCGACCTCCAGATCAAAAAGATGGCGGCGAGAGGCCCAACCGCGTTGGAGACATCGTTGGACCCATGAGCGAAGGAAGCAGTGGCGGCCGTCAGGACTTGCAGAATGAATAGAGATGCTCCGTCTTGTTATCGTAGTGTGCCGTGTGTTGATGAATCTCGTCCAAGTTTCTTGGCCAAGTACTTCTCGGCGAAACCTTTCGGCCTGGTGGGATCATCATTTTGGAGTTGCTCCGTCACAATGTCACGATCCACGCCGCGAAAGAAGTAGTATTTCGCTTTGATCCAGAAGCCCCGGGGCGTGCACCATGGAGTTGTGGTCCCGTCCAACTTGCTCGTCGCCTGCTTCGTGGGCTGGCTAGGAGGGAAAGGCCTGAGCCGGACACCGAGACCGAGTCCTCCACAGCAGCAGCCGAGGGAATGCTCTTGGCTTGCTTCTCGACATCGTTGGGTTCTTGGGGAACCGCATCAATGTCTTGAGCCGGCATCGGATCCTGGTTGGCATTCTTATGGCCACGGTAATAATCCTGGACCACTGGTTGATTGACTCCCTCCCGGACCGGAGGGACATCGCCCCTCCACCAAAGAAGAGGGCCGTAGATCACTTGCCATGACTTGAGCGTCCAGTCATCAAGCACCAGTCGACGATAAAGGAAGGGAAGGAGGAAGATGGCGGAGAGAGCAACTACACCTCCAGCCACGCCGAGCACGCAGCCAGCGACCTGGCCGCCCGTCCAATCATTGAGGTGGAGAGAGGGTGCTGGAGGTGTGTCAGCGGCAGGTATCGAGAGGGGCGATGAGAGGATGCCATACCTCCCTTCCAGACAATGACCATTGTCAAGATGCCGGAAGTGACGCCAAAGTAAAGGGGAATCATCCAGAGGCCGGCGTGGAGAGGTCTTTTGCACCGGAGGACTCCGTATTGGTGATGGTGAAAATGATGATACCGAAGCCTCCGGCGATGGCAGGGGCAATAAACCAAGCAGCAAAGACTTGAGAGACCCTTCCATCCCCAGACGACCCCGTCGGCGCCGAGGGCAGCAATGCCGACGCCGATCACCCGCCGACGATACAATGGCTTGGGTCATGAGCCATTGGGAACCTGGACAGCAACCACAGCGTCACTTACGTCGTCGAAACCGGCACGCCCAGCTTCGTGGCGACAGTCAACCAGGTCGAGGATCCGATGACGGCACACATCATGCCAAGCATGAGCATCGACGGGTTTCGCCCAAAGGCTGACACGCTGATAATCTTGTTCCGGATGGTGTCTGCCACTCTCGAGCCGACGAGCACGGCCCCTCCGAACTCGCACACGGATGCAATCAACATGGCTTGCTTCATGGTCAGGGACCGGGAGGAGACTGACGTTGCGAATGAATTGGCAACATCGTTAGCCCGATGTTCCAGGCATCGAGGAAGGCAAATATCATGCCAATGGTCAAGATATAGTCGAATTGGTGGAGGGCGGCCATGGTCGTAGGATGTTCAAGACTCTGCTTGTTGAATTCTCGAATATCTCAACCCGGCAAGGCTATGGCGGCGGCCAAGTATAAGTACTGGGGAGATCGAGTGGGAACACGATCCAGGGTCGATTTCGAGTCGATAGGAGAGGCCACAGCCTGGAATTGCCATTGAGAGGGTCTCCTCGGCTCGGCACAGACTTCTTCAAGGTTACTTCTGCCTATATCAGAAAGCATCCTGCTCTGCCAAGGGCACCGACAATGTGCGACAAGAACCTCACAACTTGGCGGAACGGGTCCTCTGGCAGTGCCCAAAGAATCTTGCTTCGGACAGGATACACGTGGTTCGGGAAAGTGATGTGACTAGTAGTTGAACATGAATTGAGCTGAGCTTTGAGCAGACGACTGTCGCGGCGTTGAGATGGCCAAGGCGTGCTGTGACAATTGCCAAGGATATACTGTAGATCTAGCTAGGTTAAACTGGGAATTCAACCTTTTTGCCTAGAGATCACAGTGCTAGTGATTCTCTTGCCTCTTCGACTTGGATGACGACCGGGAGAAGAAATCTATGGGCAAAGAATATGAAGGAGACTGTCAAGGACGGCGAACAAATGAATAGACGGGATAGAGGAGGTGGTGCCGTGGAGACAATCAATGCCCATCCAGTCAGTGGCGATTCGGATCGGTGCCATCAGCCAAGTTTGAATGAGTGGCGTCTTGATTGCTTGGTCGTAGACCTCTACCGCGAGTTCGTTGGCTGATATCTAAAACTTCACGTATCGCTAAATCTTCCCCTCCGCCTTCAGCCTCTCTATGAACGGTCGTGGAGCTTTGCCCTCAATCATCAGTTCCAGCTCCGGATCGGCCTTCGCTCTCGCCTTCTGGTACCCCTCCCTCTGCACCACCCTCTTCAAATACGCTAAAATTCCCGGATACTCCGTCAAATCAAAGGGATAAAACACGCGCATAGTCGTCAGCGTAAAAACATTCATGATATCGGCGACGGTAAACTCATCGCCCGCCAGCCACGCATTTTCCACGAGCCGAGCATCCATGAACGCGAGCAGCTTCCCGAATCTCTCGGCCATGATCGCGGCGTAGGGACTAGCTGTATCCATGCTGGAGAACGACATCATCATCAGCGCATGTGGCTGCAGAGTGCCGTTCGCGAAATGGAACCAGTAGAGATAGTCGGCGTAGTTCTTGTGTGAGGGCGGGAGCGCGAGCTTCCCGTTGCCGTGCACGTGGATGATGTATTCGGCGCACGCGGCCGATTCGGCGAGCGTGAGGCTTCCGTCTTGTATGACAGGGGCCTGGCCGAGCGGGTTCAGGTCCCGGATGGATTGGGGGGAGAACATGGGGGCGCGTTGGTGCAGCGTTAGCGTGTAGGGGATGTGCAGTTCTTCGCAGAGCCAGGGAAGGCGCTCAGATTGCGAGACTTGGAGATGGTGGATTGTGAGGGGCATTTTGTGGTGGTGGCGTTGTGCGAGGCAATGTGATGTAAGAGGCGAGCCTTGAGGGCGCTGACGGGAGGTAATAGTTGGAGAGCGCAGAGCCAAGCCGCTAGCCATACACGTGACGCTTGTCACGTGTAGTATCACGTGGTCACAGAACCATGCATGTATCCTACGGGGAGCATATTGGCATAAATTTCTGCTTAACTGCTCCTGCCAACCATATACTGTATCCCTTGGTTTTGTTCACAGATGCTTTGAGGTTTTTGACGACAAAACTAGGCACAAGCTGATGCGGCCAAGTCTTGTGGTCACGTGATACAGCGTGATTTCCTATACGCGTGCCAGCGAAGACTAGAGCGCGCTCTTCACGCGACCATGCCGCCAGCCAGTCTCTCTGTAAAGGTTGTGCAATGTCCATGAGGGCCAATGGCAGCCATATCACTTTTGTCGCCTGAGTCTGTTCACCATGGAGCCTGCGGTCGCTTTGCTGGACACGCCAAAGCGAGCGGCACTTCAATCAGAAGCCGCTCGTTTACGGACCGTGCTCAAGGACTTCGAGAGGGCCTTTGCCGCAGACCATGACGGACACAAACCGGGCAAAGAGGACATCAAGGCCGACGCAGCTATTGCCGCCCAGTACCGAGAGTATAATCGAGTTCGAGATGTTCTGGCGGGCAAGTTACACCTTGAATCTCTCCATCAGCCTCAATCGCCTTCACGCCGGCGGAGATCTGGCCGATCAGAGCGAACGGTTAGCTTAACACCACAGAAGTCAGGGCAAGCGACGCGGCGGGAGTCACGACTACATCCGAGTGACATAGATCCCTACGATGCTCCGACATCAATCTCGCCGCAGCCAACCCTTGTGACTGCCATCGGGCCCACGCCGCAGCGAGACGGAAGAGTCTTGGGAATCTTTGACCTGCTGTTCACTTCGACCTCCGAGGTGGACACACAAGACACACCGTCGGCCAATCGGAAAAGGAAAATAGATTCGCTATATATGGAGAGTCCTGAGAAGGTCTCTGCTCGGCATGCGCCGGTCGCTGAGACGCCGAACCAGAGGCACCAGAAACGATCTGGTGAAATTCTGGACTCTCAGTCCGCGGGCACTCCCCCATCTGGAGGCGCCACCGGAAGGCGGAAATATTCCAGAACTCCCACTAGCGAAGGGAAAAAGTTCATGCTGAGCCAGTTCTTCGCTACTCCAAGTGCTACACGTTATGCTTCCATCATGGAGCAGGATGAGCCAGGCTCGACGGGCAAGACGGCGCTACAAGATAGAACGCCATTGCGGACAAGAATCCTGGGCCTCTCTCCACGCGAGAAGATGGATCACCGAAACGACCCGGACGCGACGCCTGCATACCTCAAGAGGTCGTTCTCCTTTAAGGAACGCCTGCTGTCAGCCTCAGGCGTTGCATCAGACCCGGATCGGCTCGGTCGCTGCCGGGGATATGCCACAAGCCCAATTGGGTCGAGAATTGGACCTCTGGCACGACAGTCTTCTCAATTCGTGTCGATGCCTTTGAGTCAGAGAATTGCAGATCAACAAGACCTGAAGGACCAGCCATACGACGATGACCTTGACGCATTACGAGAAATCGAGTCGAATGAAGTGAATGTACATGTTGGTAATGGCCAAGGCATTGACATGGTTCAGAAAAGGGACGAAGACGAAAACTCCATATACCCACGGACGTGGAAGAAGAAGGGGCAGAAAAGAACGACCAGGCGAGCGATGATCAGACCCGCACAAGTAAAGGTGAAGGAGGCGCCTACTTTTGTGGCCGCCGATGAGGACGAAGACGAACAGAATGGTCCCTCGGGAGGAAAAGACGGCAAGGCGACAAGAGTTGAGACTCAGAGTGTTGGTCCACGTGACCACAGTACGGCCTATTATAGTGGTTCCGAGGATGAATTGCACGTGGCTGAGGGCGACATGACGAAGCCGAAACGCCGGCGTGCGGAAGCGGTGTTTGAGGATGAAGCAGACGACCACGAAAGCGAAGGAGGAATGAGGAAAAGCAAAGGACCCCGCCGAACGAAGTCCAAGGCTGATGGCGTGTTGGGCAGGCCAATAAAGGACCAAAAGGCTCATAAGAGCGGATGCCAGCGCAGCAAAGAGAAAGATCCTCCTGTTCGCACCATCAACCCGAATGCATATGCGCATATGAATTTCCGGAGCTTGAAGATCAAAAATAAAAATTCCAAGGCAAAGGGAGCAGGCAGGGGCCGATTTGGAAGACGGCGGTAGTGATGGGCATGCCTGGTCAATACCTTGATGTGAGGGGTGTATATACTAGGTATGAAGTAACGATTATAATTGAAATCGACATTGAAACTGATATCACGCGTATGACGCGAGTTCACTCCTGGATCTGTGCAATATTCATTGAGCAGTAGTGACCATTGCCTCCTCATCAGCCTCAGCTCTGACCTCGGCCCCGCGGCATTGGTATCTCAACCACTCCTCAACCCATGCATGGCGGCGGATATCGCACGTTTGGTCTTCCTCGTGCCCTCAGCGGCTTTCTACACTGCCACGCCCGCGTTCCTCCGGTAGGGTAAGAACGGCACCAAGGGCGCTGGAACTCGCCGACCGGTCGTCCAACACGGTGCCCGTCAGTGTACAGGGAATATCGACCGCCCTGCAGCATCTGTCTGTGCCCTTCATTGGTAAGCTGTACCGTTGCGCTTCCACACCGGCGACTTCAACCCGTCTTCCCCAGCTGGACGAGTTCCTGTAGAAAATCTTCACCGTTTACCAACTCGGTGCTGCCGTATACAACTCTCCGCGTCTTCGGTGCCGAGCCGACGGCACCCGAGCCCTGGCCACCCGACGTCCTCTTGACCCATTCTTGCAAATTGCCATACTCGTCCATGCTGCCGCCGCCGACGGTGAACACGATCGCTTCCGTGTACCCTTGTCTCCGCTGTCCAAAACTCGGATTGACTCCCGCCGTGGCGCTGGATTTGGACGACGGATTCGGACCGCCTGGCGTGCCTCTTGCGTGCGCACTGCGAGGGTCGAAGTAGAGGTAATTCTCGGTTTTGGCAATGGCGGATGAGGATGCCGAAGGAGGGTCCATGATCGATTCGACAATCTTGGTCACGGTGAGGTCTTTGTCGGCGGGGAGGAAGTTCTTGACGCCAGAGACCAGAGCTTCCAGGTTGACGTTGCCGAACGTGGACGACGAAAGCTTGTCGGTGAAATTCTTGGAGAGCGATGATAGACCGCCAAAGAGGGGAGGGGCCTGAGTCGGTTGCGCCGCGGACACGGTCGAGGTCATCATCGTGCCTCTTGTCTCCAGTCGGACATTGGAGATGTGCTTGATGGCGGCGACGCTGTCACCGACTCCGGCGTGTATCAAGGCCGACTCAAAATCGGCGAGCTCGGCTTTCGACGGTTCTTTGTCCACACTCAGATACCATATGATGAAGATGCGGAGCTTGTCCAGGGGATTGCTTCCTTTGTCGTCGGACTTGATCAGAGTCAGCATTTGATCGGACGTTTGTTTCGTGATGTTTTCTTCCCACTGGAAGTAGTTGTCGAGTTGCCGGTCTTTGATCCCTTTCAACAGCGCCGTGGCGATATTCATGTGCATGTCCAGGGTGGCCTTTCGCTCCCGCAGCTCCGGTAACAAGGTGATGGCGGCTTTGAGGTGTTGTGCCGACGCGGAGCTATCATTCAGGTCTTCGATACTGTTGACCCCGGTCTTCTTGGTCACCTCTTCGGCATCGGCCTTGTACTTTGTGAGCTCGTGATCGATGTCTTCGGCCACTTGGGGAAAGGGGGCGTTGGCATTGCGGGCCCAGAAGAAATCGCTCGCATTGAGGTCGTAGTTGCGAGGCGTCGCATGTGGATGGGCCTCGTCCACGACGTCGACCGTGATTCTGTTTAGATGCATTTTCAGAACATCATGCACCAGCGACTGATATGTCCACGAATGGGACAGCATCGGGACCAGGTCCACATTTCGTTCCAGGATGATGAGGACGGGCCGCGACGGGGCCGTGTACAGGTTCTGGCCAGACGCCCTCGACGAGAACAGATTGTCTTTCGAGTTGAGAACGTGGTCCCGCAGTTTGCGGTCGAGCTTTGTGGCAATCATCTTGGCCAATTCCGACTGAGGACACCGGATGATCGGCACCGAGCCCATGGTGACACTGACGCTGAACAGTCCGCTCACGATCCGGTCGATGGCCGCATCTTGAACGTCCGCTTCGGCCTTGGCGCTATTGAATGTCCAGTATGATTCCTTCCCCATGCCCAGGCTGAAAAGATCGGGCTCGGCGACGATGAAATTCAAATATTGATCGTACACCTGGGCAATGCAATCTGCCGTATTCGTCGATGCGATCTGGGCTGCGAAATCCTCGAGAAGAGGCCGAGGGATCGAGGATATAAAATTGACGTAGGCCGGTGTATACAATCCCCGAGAGAGATCGGAACAGATGAGCTGGATATTGGCCGCCGTCGGTTCCACCAGGTACAGGACCGGCACGTCGGGGATGGGATATCGTGGTGAGTTTATGTTTCTAGACAGAAGGTTAGCATCTTGCGAGGCGCGGCGCAGTTCCACGAAACCGTCCTCACAGATGTATCGTCACTCCTTTGCTGCGCAGATCATTGACCCGCAACACACTGCTGATGATGTCCCGTCCGAGGTTGTCAAAAACGAGCACTTTCCATATCGGTTCTCCCTTCTCGTTCAGAATGGCGCTGGAGTGAGCGGACGTGCCGTTGGCCGCATCTCCATTCGACGCGCTCGGCGCAGCGTCGTCATGGTTGAGACTCAGGATGCGTTCGATCGAGGCTGCACACGCTTAGCAACCGTCTACCCGCTGAACGCGGGAGGAGATCACCATACCTATCTGGCGATCCCGCAAGGTCTGGCTTCGGGCGGCCATGATTTCGGGGGTCGCTCGCGGCCAGAACGTGAGAGAGATTCCAGATTCCAGATGCCAGCAAGTCACTCATCGCACTCCTACGCCGTGGACGCAAGACATGCCGGCATTCCCACCAGATCCGCAGATCTCTCCCTGCCGTCTTGGAGTATATGCGGACTCGGCACATCTGGCATTTTCCGCCGCAGCCCCAAGCCTACCAACCGGATGCGGCTAGAGCGTGATTATTTGAGGACTTCAAAGCCAACGTCGTCCCGCCCCCTTCCATCACAACAACCATCATCTAACCTTCACCATCGACCCCAGAGTTTGTAATGTTTATTTTTCAGCACTTCTGACTGTGGCTTGTAATAAGTGACAACGAATGGTTTTCCATCTCGCATCACGGTTGGGCTGGAGTTGGGGGTGTTGAAGTCGGCGTGAACTGTCGCGCGTTGGTTCGCGCCATAATACCGGTTCTCCACGACCGCGCGGTGAACGGTCACGGCAGCGGCGCCGGTGCACGCGTGTCAGTGCCCTGGAGGCTGGTCAGATCTAGAAATCTTTGTTCCTGTGGCTCAAGCAACGTGTTGTGGGAAGTCGGCTGAGAGGGCGGGTCTGCTAAGTTTGAGGCATCACCGTCATTTTTCAAAGATTATCTCGTTGGCAGCCCCCTGTTACCGGCGTCCAGGCGGCATAAGTCCACGGTCTCTCCGATCTCCACGCAGTCTTCACATCCGTTCCAGCGCTCGACCCGTTCATGCGGCCAAAGGCGCGTCTCGTTTTGCTTGGGTGGCAAATCTGGGCATAAGCCAAATTTTCCGCTAAGGTGTTCTCGCACGTGACCTCAACCAGGCACGTGACATCACCTTCTACCTCACTCACAAAGATGGATCCTTCCTCCAACACGACGATGAACGGCGCACAGCTGCATCAGGATGCCAATGGCCACTCGTACAACTTTCTTGATGGTCTCCCGCCCTATGCCGGGCACGACGCCTTGACGTCTGGCAATGAGGACTTTCATACATTCTTCGACCCGGCCCTCTTCGAAAATGCACCCAGCCTTGGACATGGCTACTCTCAACAGAGCCAACCCCTCCCGCAGACGTTCAACCAGAATGCCACCAGACAGTCGAACAGTCCGGGCATCCCGCAGTACAACGCGTCTCAGCCGTCATTCTCCCACAACCAATACTCACAACCACTGTACGAGTCTCGGTCCATCTCTCAGACCACGTTTGATCCACGATTCTATCCACGGCCATCACCTTCCCCCGTCGCCTTTGACTCGTACCATTACCAACCTCCCATGAACTTGCACAACCAGAACTTCAACTCTCCGCCATTGACCATGCAACAGCGCCAGACTTCGACGCCGACGCAGCCTTATCCGCCCCGGCAGCAACAGCCTTCACCATACATGAACATTGGCCCACGACCGTCACATTTGTCTCAGATACAGGTGTGTGGCCACCGCGGACGATTTCCTTTCCGACGGTGCCTTGGCTGACCATTTGCAGAACGCAGAGATGATGCATTTTCCGGCCTTTCCAGAGCAGAATCATCAACCTTCCAGTACCTACGTCGATCCTTCCATATTGACGGCAAACCAGATGATGAGCACGAGTAAGGATATCTTGGGCGTGATCGGAGAATTATTGACAACTCTAGGCAACAACGGCACTTTTCTGCCTCACCAGCCATACGGCACTCAATATTTCTCGAAACCTGGTTCGACAGTAGATCCGAGATCTCTTCAAGGCATGTCCACACCACAGCCCATCGCTGCCGCTCCACCGCCATCACAGGCTCCGCAAGTTCCGCACACAGGTACGGCCGGTGTCCGATGCGGTCTGATCATGCTGACGACTGTAGGCATCCTTGTCCCACCACCGTCCGAAAAGCCGGAAAGGGTCGCCAAGGTGAAAGCTCTCAAGGACCCCAACGCGCCGAAGAAGGCACGCAGCAAAACGGCCCAGGATGCTGCCGCGGGCACGAAGAGGGAGGGCCAGGCGTCGGCGTCCGACTCTGATTCTGACGGGGATCTTTCTATCGAGGGCGATGAACCCCCTGAAGAGACCCCATTCCTTCTCACGGTTTCTGCACCAACGGATGAGCGTGGGAAGGCGCTTTTCAATGCGGTACAGGCCGTGTGGACGCCACGGAACCGGCCAGCGAGTCCTGACAAGATCCGCAGCGGTATTGCCGCCTTTGGTGAGACAGTGCGCGCCTTACGGGATGCGTGGAAGGCCAAAAACGACAGTCTCAAGAAAGCCGAGCTTCCCACTTCCCCCACCGCCGCGGAGGTTCCGCGGCTGAAGGATGACGTGGCACACTATCGACAGGTCATGGAAAGCGTCATGGCGAGGTCTCTGTTTTTTGGACATCCGTCCGTGGTCAGCAGGTATGTTCCTCCTCCCTCCCCCAGAACCACACTGGTCTCCACTGGTACTATTCTACTATGGAGAGTGCGGTTGTGAACGCATATCCGAGCTCGAGCCGTCACGATAGACACAACTCGCATGACCTTCGTGATCTATTGCTGGTTCGGTGGTCAGAGATTTGATGCCCCGCGTGCGGTGACCCCAACGAAATGTGCCAGAGTTTGAAACTTGATGGCGCACGTAGATAACACACACGGCACGGGTTGTGACGTCTTGAGGCTCGATCTCGAATGGGCTTATTTTGCACGGCCGTGGTTAATGAATAATATGCTGAAACTCTTATCAGACTAGGCGAAAATCAGTTCACCATGTCGGCTCTCTATTCCTTCTTGCTGGACAGATTCACGGCGGGTGACTATGACAGCTCTCTTGTCAGCAGCATCTTAAAGGTACGCATCGTTCACGCCTCTGAAACCTGGTTCTAAGTGTATGACAGTTTGTGGTCATGTTCAATACGGTCGACGAAGAAATGTTGGAGATGACAAAGTGGGCCAAGATCCTGCAAAGATTTGCGAAGAAAGCCACCAACGAGTCCAAAAATTTGGCACAAGCCATCATCAACAACGCGGCCGCAGCAACGTCCAAGAAGAAGGCGAGCGATGTCAAGCTCGACTCGCCGGCGTCGCCTCCATCGGTCAATGGGGCTTCTGATGGGGCGCGGAAGGACGCTGTAGCGGGGGTCAAGCGCACCAGAGAGGGCGATCCTGTTTCACTGCCGGTTCCCAAAAAGCTGGTGAAGCCGGTTCAGCAGTCTTCCAAACCCTTGGCCCTCCAGAATGCTGAACGTAGAAAGGCACTGGAAGCTGCCCAGGCCGCCAAGGCAGAAAAGGAGAAGCCAGCTGCCAGCGCCGTCTCTGCGAACACTGCAAAGCCAAAAGTGGCGGTGGCACCGCCGCCCAAATCTGCCCTCTTCTCCGCCTTGACTTCTGCATCAAAGAAGCCAGGCACGTCAAACGCCGCACGTGCTGCGGCGGCCGCGGCCGCCAAAGAGAAGGCGAGGTGCGTCTGCAAACATCCATCTTGGGAGAGCGAGCAACTAACGACGTTTAGTGTCTCAACGACCGGTTCAACGACCGGTTCAACAAAGGATGGCGTGAAAAAAGACTCACCACCGCGAAGCCTTGGCCCGGCAGCCCCCGCCAAGACTCCCTCCTCCTTCCTGGGCCTCCTGGCCGACATGGAAAAGAAGCCGGAAGTCGAGCCGAAGAAAGAGGAAGAGATCGTCAATGAGACCGACGAGCAGAGAGCGAAACGGCTCCGCAAAGAAGCCAGGAGGAAGCTTCGGGTCTCGTGGAAGGCGGATGCAGACCTTGTTGAGACTCGCCTATTTACACACGATCCGGATGAAGAGACCGGTCACGCCGACAGCATGATGAGGGATGCCGGCGACACCGTTCGTGAAGGTGAAATGCTGAAACTGCACAAAGGCCTCGAAGATCTCGAGGATGACGAGGATGAAGATTCCTTCGAGGATCTGCTGACCACCTACACTGCGCCGTCCGAGGTCGATCTCAGCCATATGGCCGACGATGTCGCGGTCAATGCGATCAAGTTCGGCGGCCCGGTCAAGCCAGAAAGTCCGAGCAGTGAGGCGCAAGCGAAACACGAACGGGACACCGTCATGGTCGTCTATGCCTCCAAGTCCGATCGGCCCTCCACACCCAAGGAGCCGGATGACGGAGCCGAGGAGGGCGACTTCCAGCCGGTGGTGGACTTTGGCGAGCCTGACGTCAAGACGCGCGCACGAGAGAAGGAATATCTCACCAGGCAGCCCCGGCCGGCCTCGACTCCTGGGACCGACCTGACCACTCAGATCCCGCCCATGACGGCCACGCCTCCTTCGCTCCAGCCGCCGACATTTGATCTCCAACGCACACTGAGCATGTTGACTCAGCAAAGCCAGCCCGCCGCACCACCACCGCCTGGTGCCACCGGTGGTCTGGACTTGCAGAAGTTGCTCGCCACTGTCCAGCAGGTTGGCCAGCAATGGCAGTCTCAACAGCAGTATCAGGCGCCGCCCCAGGCGCCCAACCTGTCGACCAACCTGAGTGCTCTCCTGTCTCAAATCCAACAACCGAACCACAGCCAGGGTCTGCCCCTCGGCTTGGCCGGTAATCCAAACCCTTTTCCCGGCGCGGCCGACGATCACTCCCGCAAACACTCGCGGAACGACTCAAACAACGACTATGACGGAGATTATAGCCGACGCTCTACAAATAAGAAAAAGAAAGGCGGTGACAAAAGCAAGCCGTACAACTACAAGACTCTCGCCTGCTCATTTTGGAAGGAGGGTAAGTGTGCCAAAGGAGATGATTGCACCTATCGCCACGACGACGCCTGATACCCAGGCCGCTTTGCCAGGCCATTCTGTCGCCTGATTGCGACATTGTACCAAATAGCATCGATCTTTGCTTTCTCGACTCGGTATCTGACAGAACTCACCACAGCCTGCATAGCATCGGCATGAGGGATAGGTGGCGGCGTTATGAGCTTAGACAATTGTTTAGTCCGGCACTGGTGGAGGATGCGCGCCTGGTGCCGCCAAACATGGAGGAAAGATGCAGGGCAACATAGGAGCATTATACAGCTGAATCTTTCGACATCTCCCAAAGGATAGTTCTTTGTACCAGATTATTTCCACTACTTACATCTTCCCTTCATGACGTGCCAAGACCAAGTGACAACACCTGGTGAGGATTCACCTCTTACCAACTCATTTGCACCAACAGCGCTCCGAACGCCTCCAAAATGTCCTCGTAATCACAAACAGATGCGTTTCTGCTGGCCACTGCACAACACTCGCTCGACGTGTCCGTGGCGGTGTCAACCCACACAGGGTCAGGCAGGCTCTACTCTTGACAATATGCTTATAGAATGGATCCTCAAACAAGAGAGGCTTGGCCATGCATCTACATACCCTCATCCATGAGACTTCGTAAGCAAGATCAGATAGTTCTCCTGCGGGTATGGCCACATTGGCAACGACTAGGTCTACCAGAGACATTCTGAGGTCCATGCAATGATAGGAAGATTGAGGCTGCTCGCATTGAGAACACATCCAGATTTTCTACCATGAGACCAACGCACGAGTGCGAAATCTGTGAGTGGCTATCTTCAAGCTTGCTCATTTGAAGTAGGGACTCAAATCGAGAAGGGCACCTCTTAGACCCTGACAAAGACCCCCACGACTTCCCATGGATGAGACCATGGATATCCCTTTTTTATATCTTGGATCAGGTCGATTCGATGGATCACTAATGAATTTCTCGTCATTTGTTGGTCGTGTCTAGTTTTGCTAGTCAGCATCGCTGTTTTCTCAGGCGCAGCTTGCCTTCAACCTCACTCGAACCCTTTGGTTCGTGACATGTGTCCATAGAAGGTTGACATGGCCTGGAAGGTCCTCAAACCGCCAGTGGCAATTCGCATTCAATAAATAATGCGTCCGCCCCGGAGCCTCGCTCAGAGAGTTACAGTACAGTATTTTATAAGTGCTTAACTAACCTACCAGTTAAAAAAGGAGATTGAGCCAGATGCGTGTCCTAATACAAGAACATTGCCATGAAGAGCCGACTCGCTTGCTCGTGTCATGACCATCCGCGACAGTCGCGGGGCAGGAATTGTATGTTTCAGGAGGAGCAGGAGGGCAAACTTGTACATATGCACATCGCTCACGCCCCCAGGTGCTGGAGGAGGCAAGCTTAGAGTCTTGCATGCTGTACGCTAGATTGTTAGCTAAATACAGAGAGAGACCTCACCCTGCCTGATCGTTCATTGCTTGCCTCAGCGAGCCGTCTGACAGCTCAGCAGTCAGGAGGGAGCCAAAGGAGGTTCTCCCTTCAAAATCCGAAAATTCGCGAGTCCATCGCAGCGCGTCCCAGGCTTGCTGTGCTGCAACATGTTTGTGGCGTGACTCGAACCTTCATAGTTCCGTGGCCAGAAGTTGATAGTGGAAGGTTCGAGAACCCGCTAACTAGTGGCGATTCCCAGTTTATAAATATTGAGTCCGCCCTGGACCCTTGCTCGGGAAGATATTTGAAATAACGTGACTCGACCAGATTCATGACCTAAAAACGAGAATATTCCCTTGAAGAGTTGAGATGTTAGCTCGGTAGTCAGGAGGGAGCCAAAGGACGTTCTCTTTGCCTCGAGTCACCCGATGCCCTTTCACAAATAGGAGCCAGGAGCCAGGCGGTCATCGGGTGAGAATGCGATCGCCGAGACCGAGCCCGTGGCGGCGTCCCAGAACTTGACTGTACAGTCCGAGCCGATCTCCTGGTGCCCTTCGTAAGAAGCGGCATAGAGGGCACTGCCGTGTGATCCGTTGACGTTCGCGCCTTCATTCAGCAGCATGTGTATGATCTCCTGGCGCCCTCCGTAAGAAGCGGTATAGAGGGCACTGCCGTATTCTGCGCCTTGGGCGTTGATGTCCGCGCCTCCGTCCAGCAGCATGCGTACGATCTCCTTGTACCCTTGGGAAGAAGCGGCCTCGAGGGCACTGCCGTATAATCCGCCTTGGGCGTCGACAACCGCGCCTCCTTCCAGCAGCATGCGTACGATCTCCTGGTGCCCTCCGCAAGAAGCGGCCTGGAGGGCACTGCCGTATTCTCCACCTTGGGTGTTGACGTCCGCGCCTCCGTCCAGCAGCATGCGTACGATCTCCTGGTGCCCTCCGTAAGAAGCGGCCTGGAGGGCACTGCCGTATAATCCGCCTTGGGCGTTGACGTCCGCGCCTCCGTCCAGCAGCATGCGTACGATCTCCTGGTGCCCATGAGAAGAAGCGGTATAGAGGGCAAAGCCGTGTGATCCGTTGACGTCCGCGCCTTCATCCAGCAGCATGTGTATGATCTCCTGGCGCCCTCCGTAAGAAGCGGTATAGAGGGCACTGCCGTATTCTCCGCCTTGGGCGTTGATGTCCGCGCCTCCGTCCAGCAGCATGCGTACGATCTCCTGGTGCCCTTGGGAAGAAGCGGCCTGGAGGGCACTGCCGTATTCTCCGGGTTGGGCGTTGACGTCCGCGCCCCCGTCCAGCAGCATGCGTACAATCTCCTGGTGCCCTTGGAAAGAAGCGGGCTGGAGGGCACTGCTGTATAATCCGCCTTGGGCGTTGACATCCGCGCCCCCGTCCAGCAGCATGCGTACGATCTCCTGGTACCCTTCAGAAGAAGCGATATAGAGGGTATTGTTGTAGTTGTCGTCTTCTCCGCCTCGGGCGTTGACGTCGGCGCCCCCGTCCAGCAGCATGCGTACGATCTCCTGGTGCCCTCGGGAAGAAGCGATATAGAGGGCACTGCCGTAGTCGCCTCGGGCGTTGACGTCGGCGCCCCCGTCCAGCAGCATGCGTACGATCTCCTGGTGCCCTTGGGAAGAAGCGATATAGAGGGCATTGTCGTAGTTGTTGTATTCTCCGCCTCGAGCGTTGACGTCCGCGCCTCCGTCCAGCAGCACGCGTACGATCTCCTGGTGCCCTTCGGAAGAAGCGGCATGGATGGCACTGCCGTATAATCCGTGTTGGGCGTTGACGTCCGCGCCCCTGTCCAGCAGCATGCGCACGATCTCCTGGTGCCCTCGGAAAGAAGCGGCCTGGAGGGCACTGCCGTATCTTCCGCCTTGAGCGTTGACGTCCGCGCCCCCGTCCAGCAGCATGCGTACGATCTCCTGGTGCCCTTGGGAAGAAGCGAACCAGAGGGCACTGCCATATCTTCCGTCTTGGGCGTTGACGTCCGCGCCCCCGTCCAGCAGCATGCGTACGATCTCCTGGTGCCTTCGGGAAGAAGCGATATAGATGGCACTGCCGTATGCCCCGCCTTGGGCGTTGACGTCCGCGCCTCCGTCCAGCAGCGTGCGTACAATCTCCTGGCGCCCTTGGGAAGAAGCGGCCTGGAGGGCACTGCCGTATAATCCGCCTTGGGCGTTGACATTAGCACCACCCCCAATTAGGCTTTCAACTTCATATTTTAAGCCCCCAAGTGATGCATAATACAGAGCAGTAGCTGGTTCACCTGTTCCATGTGGCCACGGCCCATCCGGGTCGTATAGGCGATACCAGTTAATGTATGACCTTTTCCGGGCGAGGAAAAATTCCATGATTAACTCATGCAATACCTGATCCTTATTGCTCACAGCGGCATGGCCCATCCAGTACCGTGCGCAATACTGAGCGAACGGAAGAGTATTTGTGATTTTCCACACGGACAGGTCCTGGTCCAAATGCAACAAATATGCCACACAAACCGTCGCAATTGATGCTTCGGCTGCAGTTTCTTGAAAATCCGGCATAAAATCTTTGTGAATCCGGTTTGATGTTAGATATTCTTTGACTGACAAATGTGCCAATTGAAGCTGTACCTCTCCGTAGTTCTTTTCGTGTGTATCTTTCTTTGTAGGCACTGTGATCACTAAACTTGAGCAGTATCGCGAGAGTTCCTGTGGATTGGGCATCCTCTTTTTGGGGTCGAAATGCGGCTCCGAGGTGGGATCTACCGCTATTGCATCAACCACCTCCTCAATTTGCAGTGGTCGAGTGGAGAATACCAACAGTTGCAGAATTCTTGTCGCCTTTTGTTTATGTCTGGGAGGGATAGCCTCTAGGATCCGGGCATATGTCTCGTCCAAGGTCTCTGGTAGGGATGCGAGAGCGTCCTGGAGTTCATCGTAATCAAGGCAGTTGACTAGCGCATCTAGCTGGCACGCCACCCACCTAAACCTGTACTATGTCAGCTTTGCCATGCCAGACAGATTAATGGCCAAACTCTTACATTCCGTCTGCTTTTTCCATCAGCGTGCTCTCGATCTCATCTTGAATGTCTGGCCGCGATCGCCATCTTTCAAGATCCTTGTCATCTCTAATTCTCGTGTGAACGTACCCACGAATGTCATCAGTAATAAAGCTGCCCTGAATAGGTATTATGTCCTCATCCCGTGCCCATGTATGTACTTCAGCCTCGATGTCTTGTTCTGGTCGGCTGGTGACAACGAGGTGGATGTTGCTTTGCTTGGAGTTGAGGAGGTCTCTCATCCACGATAGGGTGCCTCTCCTTGTACGGCATTCGTCCAGGGCATCCAGGACAATCCAGACTTCGTCGACCAGCCTGATCATATTCAAGAGACACTGACAAAGTGATTCGCAATTTGGCTGCTGACGTCCGTCATCGCAAGAGGAAAACAGAGAATGCAGTTGCATCCGAGTATCTTCGCGCTTGTACCAGAGCTGACTGATGAGGGAGCGAACCATGTTCTCGAGTGTCTGCTTGCTGGTGTCGTCGAAGTTAAAGTAAAAGTAGAGGAGTGGGCCAGGGTGCTGGCTGTCAGCAAGATCTTTAATAATGGCGGAACTGAGAATTGTCTTGCCGCATCCAGGAATACCGGAGAGCCATAAGAGAGAGTTTGGCTGTTTCTTCCAATTTGCAAAGGCCTCACCTTGCAAGAACCAAAGGCCTGAGTGGGCGTGGCGTTGCTGCAAGGCTTTGTTCCAATTGATTGATGGATCTGGTGGCACCAACCAACGTTCAAATTTTTCTTCTTGATGTTCGATGTCCAACTTTTCGACAGCAGTATTTGTATTCAGAGTCAGGTCACGCACTTCATTGACGCTCGTCTCCACTAAAAGGGTTGTCACCGAGACAATTCTCATTCTCCCTGAGACTGACTCACCTGTTGAAAGAACATCACTAATCCGCTTCTCAGCCGCGACTCCGCTTGTGGGAATCCGACAAAGTAGATCTTTAGCATATGCAGCCGCCGCCATTGCCGCATACCCTTGCCACTCCTTGTTCTTATGGGAATCTGAATAGTCGCATATGCCACGAATCACCAGACATGGGAAGTCGTTCATTAAACCTGCCGCTTCCATTTCGAAACATAGCACATCCTTCTCTTTGGCAAGGGTGTCTCGAACCCAGGCGTCTTTCATCACCTGGTTCGCCGAAGCAATCAGACCGTAATGGATGGCCGGGTTATCCTCGTTCTCGGTCCGTTCAGGCCGTGAGATCAAGTTTGACGGATCAACTCCACAGACTGCCGCGCAGCTTCCTTCGTCATCTGGCGGATGGATCACCCTGGATTGATACAATTGGTCGCGACTTGGGTCCGGTCGTTTGTACTTCTGCTGCAGTCTGGGATTCTCTTCTAGAATGCGGTTGATCGCTTTGTCAAGCAGATGTCCTTTTCGCTCATACTGGGCCTTGAGGCCGTTCACTGCCGTCTGCAGGAGGGTTGGTGGCTGATTCAGGAAGCGTGTGGATCGGAAGCTCTGATTCTGGATCGTCTTGCCGAAGTCGTACTGGAACACCCCGCCCATTCCATCACGAGCGGTGCTGACCACAATATCCCCCAGACGGATATCATGCTTTGTTGGCACACCGCCGCCGATGCCGACCATCAGACCGATTCGAACATTGGGAAAGCTGTTCAGCATGTTTCCGGCGACCTTTGCTGCAGCGTCTGTACCATATTGTCCGTCGGGCAAGACGGCGACAACGACATTGTGTTTCCCAACTTTCCCCAGTGTATAGTCATTATTGTCATTGGGAGACAGCTCATCCGGTCTGCCGTGCTCTTCGTCGAGAAATGCTCCTGCGGCAACATACTCTGTAGCTAGAGCGCAGATCCAGCCGACCGTGTAGTCCTTAGGATCAGGCACACTGGTATGGGCCAACAATGTGGAATGTGACTCGCCGTCTGTCTTCCTCTTCTTTGGTTCTCTGAACACAGGTTCTTCGTCACGACCGATATTTCCATTCCTCTTCGACATCTTTAGATCTGGTGCAGAGGATCTGTAGGCTTGGGTAAGAGAGTAGGTCCTCGATCGATAGATATTGGCGGCTATTAATGATCGGTCGCTTTCGGCGGAGAAGATACCTGTCGAGTAAGTATGGAGGAATGGCAGTATGTCGAACCTACCTAGACATGTCCTCCTGAGGCAGTGGAATACCCATAACAAGCATGTGTTTGAAGGCCCGCCTCAGGAACCAAATGCGGTACTACTCAGCGTAGATAACATGGCTGGAGCGTGCCTTTCTCTGGTTCTCAAGCGTTGAGTCTTTCTGTGCGACCGGAGGGTAGACTTGATGAACCAAGCGAGCTGAGTTGGTTAACTTATTCCAAGAGGCAGCCTTACGGAGGTGTTGTAGGAGTGACGGTGGCAGGACGATCATGTGACCTACTGCCTGTGTTCTGTCAAAATTTCTGCGGAGAGTCTGGAGTACCTCCATGCCATGACCACCTTGTTGGTACCTGTCCACCGATTCTTCTAGTGCTCGAGTCCTTGGCCCACGTATCTCAGTGTTATACCATATACGAGCGACATCAATTTCTAGGGAAAACCTGATTAGTGAACCCTACATGCTAGCCGCACGGTTCGGCCCTTTAGCTGTTGAGCCAGTCACCCCGCCTGCCTCAAGGCCTCGGCCTGCCGTCATCGATCCACGGCGGCGCCATCTGGATGATGCCTCCGACGTGATGCATACCGGCTTGCCTCCAGTTCTGCCATCCCTCCCTCAGATGGATGGACGTTGCAGTGTGAGGTTTGAGCGTTCTGCAATGCCACTTCTGGTTCCATGAGCTGGGACAGCAATTCTTCCAATACGCCCCAGCCCGTCTTTGCCGGGACGGATTTACTGGGCACAACCTACATTTGCTGACGGGCTTAGCTGGAGAAAGGCCCCAATACTCACCTGTCTTTACCTTGCCACTGTCACTGAGCGTTATTGACTGCTATCAAGTTCGGTGCAACTCTCCTGGTGTGGTTGGTTTGGACGATTCAGTTGCGGCGAGGAGTCGGGACAACTGCACTTCAGACTCGAAGGCTGCCTTGGGAATCTCAAGAAACGAGATATTGCCATGGCTTCATGGAAATCGGGTCACTCGCCTTCAACCATTTTCCAAGTGCAAAGGGGATTCTAAAGCAAATTGGGGATTGTTGGGGCTTTTTTATTTGGCCGGGGCCGCCAACTCTCAAGGGCTGTCATCCCTCCAGGACCGTCATCCTCCAAGACCGTCATCCCTCCAGGACCGTCATTCCTCCGGGGCCGTCAACCTTTTTTTTTTTTTTTC
>Ga0255336_100607_pt1 | contig 48055 bp, 52 predicted proteins | sample MeOH1_35cm_T3_17_FD_189102 | JGI IMG/M metagenome (GOLD analysis project Ga0255336, IMG submission 189102) | Sandy soil microbial communities from University of British Columbia, Vancouver, Canada - MeOH1_35cm_T3_179 | ecosystem: Engineered > Artificial ecosystem > Sand microcosm > Unclassified ... | reverse complement strand
CACATCTTCGGCCTGCTGTCTGTTTCCTGTGAGGTTGTTAGCTTGCTGTCTACGTGGTGTGCATGACATGAAAGATAGTAACTTACTCCTTTTCTCCTCTTCCACGAGCTCCGTCGCTAGATCCGCTAACATCCCGGCTGTCCCGGTAGATAGGTTGTAACCCTTTCGGAAGAACTCCCAGTTACCAGCGTAACGCCAGAAAACCTCCCCTGACATTTTTTCCTTTCTGAGTGTCTCACAGTCTTCATCATCGAGCAGGTCCGGTCGCTTGTCTTTGATCCATGCAAGCAGATCGTTGACATTCCACTTGATTGCGGCTTTCTCTTTGTAGCTGGCTTGCTTGGGTGTATGTTCTGGAAGGGGTTCCATGGCGGTTGATAGGACGGCGGGAGGTAGGTATAACAAACGAAGTGGAGAGACGGAGAGTAGAAGCGAGCACCAGCAGGCACCAGCAGGCGTACGAAGCAGGCGTAGGAGTGGCGGCAGAGAACAAGTGAGCGGAAAGAGAAGGCGCAACGGCCAGCCAGTGGACGATATTTGTTGGAATGAAGAGTGGTGAGAAAGCTTCGTTGAGATGAAGAGTGATGAAAAGATGAAGAATGACGCGCCTTTCTACGTGACTTAGTGACGACACACTTTGAGGTATATGTGCCAAGCCATCGTCACCTGATTGCTGCCTGGCCGAATCTCGCCTGTTAAACTGTTGACCTAAGTATGGAATGGTTGTTGAGCAGTTGACCTGGTGATGGTGCCCTGAGCCAGTTGACCCTGAGGATGGAGGATCAGAGGACAAGGTGGTCACGTGATGCAGAGCTGGATAACTGAGAAATAGCGCCAAGACAGCGCCAAGACAGAGTGGAAGTATGAGTATGAGTGAGATGGATGAGATTGAGGTCTGAGGGTGCGACTGAGCAGCAGATATTTATGTGCCTGATGTGCCATGAGCGCTTGGCAGAATCATTCACAGAAATGAGTGAAGAGACTGCCGTCCAGCGCTGTGATTGGCTGGAGTCTTGATGATCTTGGCGATGGTAATGTCCTTCAGCCAATCAGAGCGCTTGGTTTGCAATTCCTCCAGGATTTCAGAACCGTGGTGTTCAACAGGTGTCTCGGCACAGAGGGAAAAACACCGCCAAAACCGGCGGAACAAACCGCCAAATTCGGCAGCAGATTTCCCTACAACCCGCGTTGTGCTGGAATTGGCCAGCAATCCTAATCACGTGACCGTGAACTTGGGATATCAGGGCTTGGCAGTTCTTCAACTATTTGACCAAATCGAAATTTCAATCTCTCGGATTGGATTGACTCTGCATCTATGCCAAATTCCCGTCAATCCCATCGACTGACACATTGAATTTCCGACGAGTCTGGTGGGTCTGGATTCGTTCATTTATTGCCCAGCGCTCGCATAAACGGCCGTAGCCTCAGCCTTACCACGATCCCCGATGGATCTCAAAATTCATAGGTACAACGACCATGGACTACTACCTCATCCGCTTTGCGCAAGCGCACGAACCTTTTCGCAAGCCCGAGATTGAAGCGCTGTCACGGCTGACGGATGTCCCCTGCAACATTGTCTCCTATTCTCCAACCTCGCCGTTCTGTGTCGTCCAATTTCCCCATGCCAGTGATGTCACCAAGATCCAGGACTTCGGCGCCCTGTCTATCCTATCACGCGGCATCTACGAGCTGTGGGGTCAAGGATCCGACTATGCGAAGCTCCATGAGGACGTCAAAGTGAGAAGCCGGCATCTGTGGTCGCGATTCAAGCACGTGACATTCAAATTTTCGGTCGATGTCTTTGGCCATACCAAGTCAGAGAGAGAGAAGCGGGAGATCATCAATTCGTTCAGCTATCTCGCATTTGAGGGAAAGATCTCGATGACGAGCCCTCAGTCTGAGTTTACCGTATTTGAGCAGTGGGAGTCCAGGACATGGACCGATGCTGACCGAGCAAATGGCGTGGCCAATGCTGTTGCGGACCTTCAAACTCAGAGAGTGTTACACCAGGTTTATTTGGGTCGGAAGGTCGCCGATTCCCGTCGCCAATTGGTCGACAAGCATGATCTCAAAAAACGACCTTATATTTCCACGACTTCAATGGATGCTGAACTGGCCCTGGTGACGGCGGTGCTGGCCTTGGCCGGGCCGTGTAAGCTGGTTCTCGATCCTTTTGTCGGGACTGGAGGCTTCATGGTCGCGGCTGCAGAGCTTGGCGCCGTCGTGCTGGGATCGGATATCGATGGTCGAAGTTTTCGGGGCAAAGGAGCGGGCATGGAAAATGGTGTCGGGGCAAATTTCAAGATGTACGGCTTGCAAAATCTGTTTGGGGATTGTATCACCTCCGATCTCACCAACACCCCTTTCCGCACGCTCCGTGATGCAGACCCGGCCACGAAAGATAGATGGCTAGACGGCATCATTTGTGACCCTCCCTATGGCGTGCGTGAGGGTTTGAAGGTCCTTGGATCTCGTCCTCCCCGTTCACCCTTCTCGAAAGATTCTGTCTTGGGCTCCGACCCTCCGTCCGCCACGGAGCCGCCAGCCGTTCGCATGATTGACGGTGTTCCAGCACATACGTTGCCAGGTTACATTCCCCCCAAGAAGCCGTACTCCTTCGTGCGCATGCTGGACGACATCCTCGACTTCGCTGTGAGGACGCTGGTTGACGGAGGTCGGCTGGCCTTCTGGATGCCCAGCGCGAATGAGAACGAGAATGGCGAAGAGGAGGCGACGGTCATCCCGACGCATCATTTGCTCGAGCTGAAGCATGAATGCGTGCAGAGGTTCAACAAGTGGAGTCGGAGATTGCTGGTGTACGAGAGGCTGCCGGGGGGATATTTGCAAGCATCACGCTGCACTGCGTCTGTCTCGGAGATGATCAACGCCGACGGTCGGACAGCTGATGAGTTGAATCCGTTCCGCAAGCGCTATTTTCAGCCGTCAGTGGAGCGAAATGGCACGTAGATTGGTGCCAGCCACCAGATGTAATGCTGTCCACCACAAAATGCCATGCTGTCCGCCACAAAATGCCTGCTGTCCGCCACATCATGCCATGCTGTCCGCCACAAGATGCCAGCTGTCCGCCACAAGATGCCATGCTGTCCGCCACATCATGCCATGCGTGAAATCCAGCATGTGGTGATGGGCAATGCGTGCTCGTGGGTGCAATTGTAGATCTCTCGTATGCCAGAAGCTGAGGGGATGAGAAGATCCCCATTAACTTTCAATGTGGAGATTCCCGACGGCGATGGTCGCGTCCTCAGCTTCAGCATCTTCTTCATCGCCCTTCCCAGCAAGTCCTCTCTCCCAGAGCTGTCTGCCGGTCAGTCTCTTCTCCTCTAATTTCCCGCCTCTCTTCTTCTTCTCATCAGCCTCCTCTTCCTCCCGCTGTCTTCTCTCTTTCTCTGCCATCTCTCTCCGAAATTTTTCTCTCCACTCGAGGAAGCGCTCTTTGGTCACCATTTTGCCGTGGAATCTCCTGTTTTCTTCTTCTTCTACCTTCCGGGCCTCGACCTCTTTCAGTGCCGCCACCTGCCGCTGCCGGTCCGCGATCAAAGTCTCTGCCATCTCTTTCAATGTCGTCACGAGCGTAAACACCATCGCCATGCCTAGCGATTCCGCGATGGTGGGTTGCAACGCGTCGAGCAGCTGAGACTTGTCTTCAGAGACATCGAAAAGTGGATGTTTGGGTGAATTGGGTGCAGAGGCAATATCCAGGTGTGGGCCAACGTCGGGGTATGCTTCGGGGTATGTGACACTGAGGGTGATGACTGGTGGAGGGTCCATGGCTTGTCCATCGTTCTCAATGTCCAGGTTGATGGATATTCGGTATGACGTGTCTGAAATATCTGTAGGCAGAGGTCAGAGGAACCCTCCGGAAAGAGCAGAGGACTCCAACCAACCGGTAATCTCGTCGGGGAATATCGAGTCGAGAACTTCTCGCTCTTCCTTCTGCTCGTCTATCCCCATTGCTTATACGTCCTTCATTGGGACAGGAAAGGCAGGTCGGACTATCACAACCTTTGCAGCAGCCTTTACCAGAATTCTGGCGCGACGCCGAGCGAAGATGTTGAATTTGTTGACCTTTGCAGTTTAGACTCTCGGTGGGAAATGGGCCAGAGCGGAGGATTAACTAGTGAGTGTCAGATTTATCGATATGGCTTTGGGTGTTGGAGTCCCGCGGTAATTGGACAACCCTTCCACTGGAAGCCTTGGCGCCTGTCGTCTCAGTCCTGGCTCGTCTTCATTCCTTTGCTATTCAATTTACGAAACAATCTCATGGATTCTCGCGGACAAGCGTGAGGCTATGCCACCTGGATTGCAGGCTATGGCCTGGCTCCTTCAATTTAAGTTCGCAGATCATTTACCCCGGAAATGTCGCTGTTGTATCTCGCTCATCAATTGTGTGTATATAAAGATCTCTAGATTCCAGGAATAGAGAGTTGACTCTGGATCACAATTCGACAATATTATACTCTCAGATTAAAAGGTTGCCCTTCTCTTGAGATCAACATGAGTTCATCCTTTATTACGCACCAGTCTCTTACCTCTGTTTTGAAAGCTTTCGTCAACCCTTCCACTGGACTCTTCTCAACAGTTTCCCAAGTGCAAGACTCGAATGCGTCAGGACTGCCGCGACAACGGCGCCCCAGGAGCCAAGGTTGTTGTTCATGGTGGCCAACACTTGACCTTCGTCGATGACTAGGTTGAGAACGCCTCTCGTATTCAGATTCCACCAGAAGAGTCGGTCCGGTCCATTTACCAACTCGGCGGCGTTCGTTTGACATGTCCCGCTGACACCGAGACAGGCACCGAGGTTGTTGAAGAAGGTCCAGAAGCCGCTGCCATACACATACAGGTCGTGGCCTGAAGAGATGCGCTGATACCATGCCATGCGGCAGTTGGCGTCGTCGACGTCACAGTTGGAGAATGTCGGATCGTCGTAGCGCGCATCTGGAGTCCATGGAGCAGGGGCGAGTGCGGGCGATCCAACCCCCTGCCAGTAAGGCGTCTCGGATTGCTGCATGCCGATGTACACATTGGCCGCGTTGACGAGGTTGTATTGATACAGGGTGTTGTGCTCAAAGGCCGTTCCCACGAGCCAAACTGCGCTTTGTGATGCGACGAGAGCTCCACGGCCTGTAGCGATTGTTTGGCTGTTCTCGCCGTCGAGGTCGTGATCTGCCGTCCATCCCCACATGTCTTCGATGTAGGCCGATGTGGTGGGTGTAAGATGCAGGAGAAGGAAGGCTGCTTTGCAGGGGGTGTCCACATTGGTGCATCCCGTTTCAACCACTGAGCCGGCCGCGCCACCGACGCGAAAGTGCGCATTCCAGAATCCAACGTCCCCAGGCTGAGAGCTGGCCATGTTGACCTCGACCAGGATGCAGCCTGGTAGGATGTCGGCCACGGTGAAAAGCATATCGCTGATCTGGGCGACGCCGACCTCCCCAGGTTCTCCCACCTGGACCATGGGTCGCGGGTTGCTGGCGTCGGAGAAGTACGCTCCTACGGCAGAAATGGCTGACCAAGCTTCGCCTATGAGGCGGGATCCTGGTGGAATCCTGATGGTGGACGTGACCAGATAGGTGCCAGCTGGGAAGAACGTCACCGAGCAGCCAGTGTTGCGGGCGAGGATGGCGTTGATATTGTCAGTATCGTCCTAAAATGGTCACAGTCAGTCATATCTGGTCATGGAGAACAAGAAAGGCTTCGTACTGTCTGGCCGTCACCGTAGACAGGGTAACCCGGGACGTTCTTGATGTTGATGACCTGTTCAACACGGTATTCCTGATATGTCGGGGGCGGCATCGTAAAAAAGTGGTCTCCCGCAACGGTTAGGGATGGACTTCTTGAGCTTTCATAGGTCACGCCATTGTCATGGACGCCAGCTAAGGGGCCTCCCGTGAGGTATGCATTCCCGTAAACCCAAGTCTGGCCAACTCCGCCGACCAAGAGTGTTGTATTATCCGCCACAACCGTCTTGGCGACCTTGGTCGTCTGCAGGTGGTCAATCACCACACTGTCATCTCCCGTCGTGGAGAAGGAGGTGGTGTTGAATTGGGTCTTGGTCAAAACAAGAGTATCGACTGAGTCTGCCGTGGTATCAAGGAGGGCAAAGCTGCCCACGTTTCCCACACCGCCGGCGGTGGCGTTGATACCAATAGTGCAACTTGTGAATTGAAGACCTTGGAAAACGATGTCGAAGCCATGGCTGATCACCACACCCGTCTGGCATCCGGTAAATGTCACGTCTTTGACGCTATATTGCTGGTTGTTGATGTTCAATCCCACGGCGCCTCCTTCAAAGTCGAGATTTCCCATGAATGTACCGGACCCGCCTTCGACCGTCGACACTCCCGTGTGAGAGGAACCATATGGCATACGGAAGAGGGTGTTTGTCAATTGGGTCGCCTGGCTGACTGACCAATCCAGTAACAAAAACTCGACTTCAGACGGAGCCTGGGTCGAATCCAGCACCAGGTTCTTGATCCCGACGTAAAAGTTGATGGTTGCATCCAGCCCCGGGTCTTTCCCGTAAACCAGCGTATTGCCGCTGAAGCTTGACGCCGCTTGTAACGTGGGTCGAGATATTGGGTTGCCGAGAAGAACGGTGTCGACATACAGCTGAATGGGGTGTGCCATGTTGTAGCTTCCGGCGGGAAAATATACCACTGCCGGGGCACCGGTCGTTCCCTTCCCGTTTCCACCAGGACCACGCCCGCCGTCGTTGATGGCGGCTTGAATAGCGGTCGAGTCGTCCGTGACCCCGTCACCTTTGGCGCCGTAGTCCTTGACATTACGATAGACCGTCCAGTTCGCCCCGTTCTCAATGAACGGACTGATCCCGTTGTGGTCGATCTGCTCGTACCAGTACGAACGGGGATTGCTTGGGCTGATGGGCGGTAATCGTGGTGGACCTTGAGCAGGATGCGGATGGTGATGTGGAACGTGCGGGTTCACGCTCCCATTTAGATTGTCGAACGGAGCGCCATGTGGATATGGTTCCCAATCTCCAAAGGCTGATGGCACTTGACGCCTGGCATCATCTGGGGTAAATGCAAGGGCGATGGTGAGAGACAGTAGTCGAAACCTGAGACTCCTGAAATGCATATTTGAAATGAATCAAGGCATCGAGAATGCAGTGACACGCTGGAGAGAACTCGAACTCAACCTCAAGAGAAACAACGAAGACTGAAGCGAACCTGAAGAATTGGCGTTCGAAATGGCAATCAGTGGGATAAAGGAGTGATGACTTCTTGGTCCTCACTGATAGGCATGCCGATGCGCTTTGGATCGCGACGGGATGCAGAATCGATTTGTGAGCACCTACTGGAACATTCGCAACGATGTTGATCTAGGACCAACGATCCAATTAAATTCGACCCATCGTTCTCGGGCATGACACTCGGGCATGACATCGGTAGCGTGAGTCGTGAGTGATTGCATGTGTCGATCTGCGAGGCATGGATGGGATTAGGATCGGCGAAGCCTCTGGAGGATCGGCTGTCACTTGATGACAGACGTATGATAGATTGGCAATGGTACACTTGCCGGATGATCGCCGGAGGGGGTTATAGTGCGGCTCGCTTCGAAATAGCCACGGACTAAACTCATTCTGTTTGTCTTTGCGCAATGCAGTGTCTCTGAAAGCAGACTTGAAGAGGCAAAGAGCAGGATGGTGAGCCAACATATGACATCTAGGAGGCAACAGTCCAAGATCAAGGGGAAAGAAATGGTGGGCTCGTCAGCGGAAAGCCTAATCTCCGAAGATCGGGTCCCGCAGATCTCTGACCGACTGAAGATTAGCTGTTCGAATTAACGTGGGTGGTGCTCTATGGCGAAGGAGCTGTACATGTACTTGCCATCAGTGGATAGATAGAATCATGTCCAGGTCGACGAGGCGATAGACAAGGCCGCTGCTGCGCGACCACGTCTCCCTGCAGGGAGGAAGAATGATGTTCCGTTCAGCTATGATTCAAGGTGCTGTCATGAAAGTTCGTGTTTCGAGGACCGCTGCCTGCAGTAACGGCTCTCACTGACCTCGGAGATGTTCGATTTCACTCACTGTTGAACTGCTGCCAGATCTGAAGCAATTGGGAGCGGGTCCTGGTTACAGTCCCAGTCGCAGCGCTCCTGACCGCATCAGCACCGGTCTGCTTCTGGTGTTCGCCATCGCTCACACCATAGGTGGCCTCTACTCAGCCTATGGCCACGGCGAAGCGGGCAACCAGGTCCTGGCCGCTATGAACTCCACCCATTTCAGGTTCGGCGGGAGCGACTGTTCCTTCCACGGCTTCTACATGGGTTTTGGTCTGATGGTCTCGGTGTTCATCCTCTTCTCTGCTGGCCAGACGTCACTTGGGGAGTACAGTGCCGAACGCGAGCTTCTACCCGGTTGCCTGGATGCTGTTTCTGGCGTGGATTCCGATCCGAGGTGCTGAGTTGGTTGTATTTCTTCGTCGGCCATGTGGCCTTCTCCACAGCCACATGCTGCTTGGATGGGAATGTATGACCACATATCGTTGAGTGAGATGTATTCGAGGCCGTGGAACTCACGGGACGGGCTATGAGCTACCACACGGCAGAAATGCAACCTAGTGGCCAATCGGGGGTTCTTCCATTCTGTCATCTCAATCTCCTCCATATCCTCAGTCTCATGTTGGCACTGGGGTGTGAGCGCTTCTTTCGCCTTGAGCATGTCACTCTGTCGGGCATTGAACAGGTCCGCGGTCACGTCGTGTTATACCTCTGCCTTGCCTTTGCGCTGTGCCTCGCCTTCGGCACACCACCACCTTGCTGGAAGTCGGAAAACGTCACTGGACCTGCTCCGAGTTTGGGTAAGAATTTGCCCACTTTCTTCTGGTACATCTTGTACTCAGGATACTTGTCCGAGGATAAAAGCTCGGTCAGCCAAGTGCTGGTCTGGAACAGGAGCACGTATGCACCAGCGCCAACACCACTCCAGTTGTACCCTGTTCCAACGACGGCGCATGACCACAGATACAACGTGAGCCAGACACCTTGCTCCGAGGCAAAGTTTGGATGCCTCGAGTATGCGAATAACCCTTTGGTCAAAAAGCCACGGTCCAAATCTTCTTGAACAAAGCCAGCAGGCACCTGGGCGGTCTTGTGGTATTGTGCTTTGGCCTGCTGATAGTTCCATTGCTGTTGGTCTGCTACCCAAGAGATGGCAATGAAGGCCAGCATGACAGAAATGGCAATGGTGTCAGGGAGACCCCAAGAAGGTGGTGGTGGGCTTGTGCTTGCGAGGCGCGAGGCAAGCAGGAGGATATATGCGGGCGTGGTGACCATAAGGAGCAGAATGGATTGCCCCAGAGAGATGAACGTCACGTTAAGCAGGAAGAAGGCTGTACGCCCGACCTTCTCCTTGACGATCGACCAGCGATAGTCTTCACTTCCTATGGAGTAGCCGCCTTTCCGATAGTAGTTGTAGGTGAGCCTGATCTAGGCCGGCATCAGCAGCGCCATGCCATAGGAGAGGTGGACTCACGCCCCATATCGTGGTTGTTATGGCTAATGCATCCACCCTCTTTGTGTCCAGTCCGGCCATGTGGGCGTACAAAGAGTAGTGGGCATTGTAAATGATGGGTACTATTGACCATGCCCGGTCGACTTGAGAATAATTCTTGTTCACCTCGGAGATGACAAGGAATATGGGCGCCAATGCAATAGCCAAGCTAAGAGAAAAGAGGAGTGGATTGGTGTTGAGGTAAATCTGCTTGAGCGTGGCAGGACTGGCAACGGACTCGGCCAAAACGTAAGGCAGAGTCTGTAGTTGGTGGATGTACGGCTCCACTGTGCTGGAAAAGTTGGCACACTCGAGGACATCCTTCACGACTGGCAGTGCCATGCCTGATGAGTGTAGAGATGTGAGTGCAGCGAAGATGGAGCACACTATTTATGTGACCCAACCAACCCCGGCCGATTCAGCCAAGTCTGACGCGGTCTTGCGGGGCTAGTACAGCATCATATCCCGCTGAGAGTCCCTCTTCGACGACCAGAGGCCGAACGAGCTTTGGCAATGCGCACGCGAACGAGCGGGCGACCTTTCCACTCACCAAACGCCAGCGGAGAGTGTGTCTTGTTCTCCCGTACAAAAGCTTCCGCACCCAAGTTCCAGACTCGTCCAATCTGGTCACGGATTCCAGTTCCAAGCGCTACTCAAGCCTCAGCCCGGACACAATTCGTCGTGACACATGTTCCATGGGCAGGTGATCTAAGTCCCGAAGGGCCAATGAACAGACCAGCGAAAAGGCAGCGAAAGCCAAACCTGTATAGTACACGTATGCATATGCGGCTGATTGACCCTCTGCAGAAGCCGGTGTAACTGCTGCAACTATATCTTTCGTAATTCCAGGAACCTCCATGATCGCTTGGAGTGCCAACAGCGAGAGCGGCGTAAAGGTCGGTGAGAGACGACGCCGGTAAGCCACGATTTAAGGCTGCTGGTGTGAGGTGGGATTGAAGTTTGCCTGGAAGTTTTCCTGTTGAAATGCACAATGGTTAGTTTCAGATCGTGGCTTTGTAACATTGGGGATTCATAGCATACCGGTCAAACTGCAAGGCAAATCGCGGTGCCAATCGCGTCCACTGCGGTTCGGATACTCGCCATGGCACCAAACGCTGTTCCGAGTCGGTCATCACCTGAGGGAGCAATTGAACCATTGCTGCCGTTTGCTGCTCAATGAATCCAACTGGCAGAGCGGCCAAGAAGGAAATCAATACCGAGATTCCTATTGCCTGGTTTGCAAACTGCAAGGGCACCGGCAAGGTGGTTAAGATCGTGTTTGAGGCAACAAGTTGCCACTTGATATGGCCAATATATTCCCACCAAGGCGGGAGGAAGGTAGTCCCAAACTATACTCCTGCCCCAATGGTGGCTGTCATCCAAGCGGTTACTGCCATGACTGCCCCGATATGTCGTACCGTTGGCGGCTTCTGCGGCATCATCCTTGATCAGAGTTTTTGCAAAGACGAGAGACTTGCGAGTTGGCTAAATGATACTCAGACCAATGAAGGCAATGTCTCCCACGGAAGAGCATATCAATACCGCCGTATACCGACTTAGATCCTGCAAAAGCCGGGTCGGACCAATAAGACTCTCCAGCCAATATCATGCATGTGCTGTGTGGCATCTGCGGCCATGTCTCTCACGAGAATCCGCTTCTCAGAAGATTTGGTTTGGGAGATTTCTTCCCTGGTCCCGTCAACCTGTGGACTCAGGTCTGGTTCCGATGCCTGGGCCGATCCACTTCACCAAAATGGCGGGGCCGTCAGCTCGGATGAAATATTCGGCCGATAGTGGCGGACAGAGAGTCGTTGTCCCTATAACGTGCAATTTGTCAGCCTGTGCTGTGCCAACCACGACCTTCACTGCGAATGCTGGCCATCACCAATCTTTGGTTCGAATAGTCCGCCGAGTGGTGTATCATTTGCAGAACCGTTTGACATGGCAAAAGCTCTGGTCTGTCGCCCATCGGACGGGAAAAACCATTTATCCCTCGAAGACGTGTCAATCCCTTCATTCCAACCCCACGAGGTCCTTGTTCGCATTAGCGTGGTAGCTCAGAATCCGACGGATATCAAATCCTTCGATGGCAACAGATTCGGCGATGGAGCGGTCCTGGGCTGCGACTTCTGTGGACGAGTGGAGGACGTTGGCGCTGAAGTCACTCGCGTGAAGCGTGGAGACAGAGTCGCGGGCTTTGTGGGTGGAGGACAGACGAAAGGCATAGGTGCATATGCAACATACACCGTAACGGACCAGAGATTTTGCTTCAAGGTACCTGACGCTATATCATCAGAAGCAGCTGCGACGGTTCCACTGGCGCTGACAACGGCATGGCTTGCAATACTCTCGCCCTGGAGTCTGGGAATCGATCGCAGCAAGGGTGCTAAGAATCAGATCCTGATATGGGGTGGCAGCTCGAGTGTGGGACAGTATGCCATTCAGATTGCAAAGTATTTCGGCTTTCAGTTTGCGACAACATGCACGAATACAGAGATTGTGAAAAGACTTGGAGCAGAGCATGTGTTCAACTATAACAGTGCGAGTGTCGTTGAAGACATCAGAAAGACGTTACCAGATATTACCTATGTCCTCGACTGCATTGGAAACCAGACATCTTCCGCCCAGGCATCCGGCGTCGTCTGCGATGCTGGCGGCGTCTTATGCACAGTACAGCCTGGCAAGCTATTCACCGAGAATGTAGCAGCCAGAGTCAGAACAACAGATGTCATCGTTTTCACCGCATTCTTCAAGGAGATCAGAGCTGGGCCGTTCCATATCCCTGTAAGAGTCATACTCGAAAGGCTTTGTGTGGTTCCTGGCTGACAAGACGACAGAAACGAGAGGCAGACCGCGATCTTAGCGATGAATTGTACGAGAGACTGCCCGAATTGCTTTCAAGTGGGGCGATTAAACCCAATCCTGCACATCTTATCGATGGAGGTCTCAATGGCGTGGCCCATGGCTTCCAGCTGTATCGGGATAAGGCAATATCGGGTCAAAAATTAGTGTATGCCTTGGAGTAAGCGAAGCCTAGACTCTAGTGGTAAGAATTCGGTGTGGTGACGATGGGGCGGTAACGTGCGTAGGAGCGGAATATTTGAGGTGCATATGAATAGAATGAGAAAGGAAAGCAGTCCACCTTCCTGTGTATGCAGGGGTATCTTTTGCTGCTGGAGTCTTCTGCATCCTTGGCCTCCACGACTTGGACCATCTACTCACGAGTCATGTGCCGAAACGAGTTGTGGCTTGTTGCGCACTCTGAGCAGCGAGAGCAACTGTTTGCTGGAAGTGGTGCTCTTTGAATCCGTCGAACCATCGGAGAGAATAGCTCACTCAAGAACAGCCGCTGCGCTAAAATATTTGGACACCCCTACACTCACTCCCCTCTCCGTGGCATTTCCCCACACAAGACTTATATTATGGTGGTACTGGTTGTGTGAAGGAGTTGTTATTCTTTAGCTATCTGCGCCAAGGTGACGAGATTTATAAAGGAGGATTGCGCCAAGAGAATGAGGACCTTTGTGGTGTAGTGTTTATGACGCAAGACCGTAAAGCTTGGTGCCCAGAGTGACGAACCATTACGGATAAACAATACTAATGGCAGGCGCATTCTGCAAAGCTTGGTGCCTAGTGTTACGATTTTTTACGTATATAAAACAGGTAGATACATTCGTTTACAATACAACTAGTTTCACAATCACAATTCGAATCTTAGCCAAGACAAGCTAAGCTTTAAGAGAAAACGCGTGCTGCCTGCCATCTAGGAACCAGAAGCCTGTGGCAATTACAGGCTTACCGACACTCTCAACATGAGCAATGCCCAGTCAGAAAGTCCTCTGCGTGGCAGAAAAACCCGCGATCGCAAAGGCTGTGGCCCAACATCTCGGAGGAGGCCAAGTTAACACGGTATGGTTTCCAACTCCTATCCCGCTCCAGACTGATGAACTGCAGAGAGGCGTGCGCGGCAACCAATATGTGAAGAACTATGAGTTCGATTTCAACTTTCGCCAGTGGGGACAGTGCTCGGTGACAATGACCAGTGTGCTGGGCCACCTCACCAGTCTCGACTTTGAGCAAGAATACAAAGGCTGGAGGTCATGCCAGCCGGGTCAGCTCTTCGACGCACCTACCGTGGTCAATATTGACAATGTCGGTGCGATGGGAACGGATGATCTGAAACACTAACAGGCATCGTAGGACAAGAAGGCCATTGCGGAGAACATCCAGCAACAGGCTCGCTATGCAACAGTTCTCTTCATCTGGACTGACTGCGATCGAGAGGGCGAGCACATTGGCAACGAAGTCCTCGACGAGGCCAGGAAGGGCAACTCGCGAATTGTGGTCAAACGTGCTCGCTTCAGTAACACTGAGCGAGTGTAAGTACTGATACCTCACCAGCCCATCTCGCTAACTCTGGCAGACATGTTATTCAAGCAGCACAGAACCCAGTTGATCTCGATGAGCGCCAAGCGAACGCCGTCGCTGCCCGAATCGAACTCGACCTGAGGATTGGAGCGTCTTTCACCAGACTACAGACTTTGCAATTGCAAGGCCTGAGCGAGAGTCTGGCGAACCAACCCATCAGTTACGGTATGTCCTATCCTGTCCTGTCTGTCCTACCTGCCCTATCATCTGTCCTACCTGCCCTATCTGTCTGTCCTATCCTGCCTGTCCTATCCTGTCCCGCCCCTCGACCACCATCCAATCGCTTCCGTTGACGGCCGGCAGGATCATGCCAGTTCCCCACCCTTGGGTTTGTCGTGGATCGATACAACCGGGTTAGAAACTTCAAACCGGAGACGTTCTGGGTCCTCAACGTCATCCACGTCCGAGAACGGATCAAAGTCAACTTCGGCTGGAGCCGGGTGCGCCTTTTCGATCGAGCTGCGGTTACCATCATCTTCGAGCAATGCCTCGATTCCCCATACGCCAAGGTCACCAAAATGCAGACGAAACCGACATCGAAATGGCGACCTTTGCCCCTGACCACCGTCGAGCTCCAAAAACAGGGCAGTCGATTTTTGCGCATGACCAGTCACCAGGTGATGACGGTTGCCGAGAAACTATATACAAAGGGTTTTATCAGCTATCCTCGTACAGAGACCGATCAATTTCCCGGTGACTTTGATCTTCGCGGTCTCGTCCAGAAGCAGGTGCAGGACGGCAATTGGGGAACTTATGCGCAAGCGCTCCTGGATGGTGCATTCCGGCCTCCTCGATCTGGGCGTAACAATGACCAAGCACATCCGCCAATCCACCCTGTCAATTACGTCGCTCCAGGTGCGCTCGATCAAAATGAAAGGAAGGTGTACGAGTTTGTCACGCGGAGATTTCTGGCTTGCTGCTCTGACGACGCCAAGGGTGAGGCTACTGACGTCGAAATCGAATGGGGCAGTGAAACCTTCCACGCGCACGGCTTGACCGTGCTCGAGCGGAACTACCTCAATGTCTACGTGTATGACAAATGGGAGAGCAGCCGGCCCCTACCACCTTTTACCCTGGGCGAGACATTTGAACCAACGGAAGCCAACATGGTTGATGGCAAGACAACAGCGCCCGCCTATTTGACAGAACCGGAATTGATTGCCCTGATGGACGCCAACGGCATAGGCACCGACGCGACGATGGCGGAGCACATTGCCAAGATTCAAGAGCGCTTCTACGTCAACACGAGGCCGCAGGCGGGCGGTGGGCGGAACCGGGTCCAGGAATTCATCCCGACCACCCTGGGTGTGGCGCTAATCGAGGGCTACGATAACGTGGGGCTCGACGTCAGTGTCAGCAAACCGTTTCTGCGAAAGGAGATGGAGCTGAAGATGAAAGCGATCTGTGATGGTCGGAAAAGCCGAACGGAGGTTGTACAAGAAAGCCTGGACGAGTATCGCCAAGTGTTCGTCAAGACCCAGCACCAGATCGATGTCCTCAAGCGGTCCGTGATGAGATATGTGGTCAATCGGGACACTGGATGACGAACATGCATCGGATTGGGATCGCACCAGGCCTGGAAAGAACCTGCGCTGTCGCCAGGCGGGGTGTCGAAGAGGCTGTCAGGCGGGGTGTCGAAGGCTGTCAGGCACTGTATAACTGTTCAACTGGATATCATCCTACCACTGACCTGTTGCCGGCTTTGGACAGGAGTATGACGCCGATATGATGGTCTAGTCCCGATCTTGGTCCTGCTGTGGGGACAGGTATAGAGAGCCAATCGCACAACAGCATGGACCTGACTGCACAACAGAATGGACCCGACTGTAAATCAGCATGGACCGACCGCAAAACAGCATGGACCCGACCGCAAAACAGCATGGACCCGACCGCAAAACAGCATGGACCCGACCGCAAAACAGCATGGACCCGACCGCAAAACAGCGTGGACCCGATCGCAAAACAGCATGATTCGACCGGGAACAGCATGGACCCGACCACAAATCAGCATGCATCTCGTGGCTCATTATAGCCGTAGGTCGTCTTGAGCATTGGCTATTATACAAGGACACACATGTGACGCACCTGCTGAGCTTCGACATTATACGAGCGCCTGTGTCCAGCTTGCAATCCCTCGATCTTGTACAAGAGTTCAAAAGAAAGGATCACCATCAAGACACGCAGATTCTTCCACCATCAACATGTCCAGTCGCATCAACAAAACTATAGAGTCCATTTCGGGCCATCAGCCTCACTGCCATGCTCACGATGCATCCACCAATGTGGGGCCTCATTCAACCAACATCTCAAGCAAGGCCGACCCAAGAGTCGCTCGGATCTCGATCACGGGAACGAACAAGTCGATTTTCATTGCATATCTCCCTGCAGATTGCGTGGAGCTGCTGACTGACTGACTCATGATTGCAACCTAGCCCAGCGAGTGCTTATGGAAGCTCTCAGTCCGGCTACGGACACGCGACAGCAGCACGACTCCAGGCTCAACCAATGCCAGACCGCATTCGAGCAGTCTTGCCAACAATCTTGATCCACGAGTCGATTCAGATCTCGACAATCGGAAGCACTCGGACAGCGCTGTCGCCGGCGACGGCTCCGCCAGTGCCACTTCTAGGCCTCATTCTAGCAATCTCGCCAACCAGCTTGATCCCTACGTGGATTCCGACCTCGACCATCGTGCTAATTCACCTAGCGCTGTCGGTGGTCGCGCGTTCACACCGAACGCCACTATGGGGACCAGTATCGGTACTGCAGAGGCAAATACACTCGCTCGGCGTCACCGGGCAGCGGCAATCCCAACCAAACTGCAGGTTCTGACGACTCTGTAGGTTGATTCTCGTTGTGCCTCTCCCTTGGATCCAATATCAGGCATCGACACGAACTGGATCGATCGACTAGACTATTTTGAACAAAGTTGACCCGCAGCTGGACTTGGATTTGGATAGGTCCAGGACATACGGGAAATGCGACATATATGTAGGTGGCCGGCGGGGCTGGACACCGACGAGTGCAGGAACTTGAAATTCTAGGTTGCTGTTCACGCCTCGGTCAATGACAGCTATGATTATGCCACCTCCTTTTGGATGACGGAATTACTTCAGCGCTTCAATACAGTTGACTCGCATCGTCATAGCACAATCACCACGAATCCCAATCATGAAAATGCCAAATGGCAAAGTGGAAGTCGGCCGAGATCACGCGATTTCAGGGCCCATAACCACCTGCTTTGACTCAGCCATGAAAATACTGCTGATTTGCTGAATGCGTTGAACGGAACAGCTTGCCTAGCGGCTGGAAATTCGCGGCGCGGGTGAAGTGTTTCCATTTTCGGCATTACAAGAAGCAAAGTCACAAGATTTCAAACGTGCCGTGATAAGACATTGCTGAGCGAGACGTGTGATATATCTCTCTGACCAGAGAACGCGTCAACTGTGCCATGAGTAAGTCGACAGTCATCAACATTTGCCCATTGCAGTCAACATGCGGGTTTAGTCAGACAGCCAAGCAGGCTATGTAATGGGCGGCGTGGTGCTGGCGGCGTGGGAGACATGATTAGAGCTTGACCCTCACTGCTCAGCTCAGCAGCAGCCTTGACCTTTTCGGGCGTCAACTGGATCCGTCGACGCGGAAAAGACAACGGTTCAGGCCTGGCGGCGGGCTGTTCAGATCGCGACAGGGGGGCACTGGCAACAGGCGACTAGCTGATCATGCAGATGTTGACGTTTCTAGTGTCACTGGGAAGATCGCCCTCAGAAAGTTTATGGGTGGCCTTTATATGCCACAGCGCCGGCTGTTTCGTGCGCTGCACCTGATGGTGCTGCGCTAGCAATCAACCACAAAGGGCATCTGAGTATTGTCGAGGCAATGGACAAGCATGTTGCTATGCCCCAGTCGTCCACCACGTCCAACTCGAACGTGCCAGAGCCCTTTCCGACGCTGTCAGTTGTCGGCTCAGAATTTGAAGCGGCTGTCGACAATGGCTCACAGCGGCGAGCGTCCACTGCGTCTGCACGCACGCGACGCCGGAGCCGAGCGTCGTCTCTGATGCAAAGCTTCGTCGAGAGCAATCCACCGCTGGGCATGTGGCAGGCCACGGGCGAAGTGGGCTCCAAAATACCGACGTTGCCCGAGATCAGGAGTGGCGCGTTTGCTGCAGAAGGATGGTCGCACGAGGGTCAGATGGAACGCAGAGGCACGAACCCACATGAGATCCACCGAAGAAGGACGGCGAGGACGATGTCGGTGAGTACGAGGGCGAGAAAAGGGTCGATATTGGCTGGTCTGGCGGGCGCGACTCCTGTTATTGCCGAAGAGAGGCACGAGTACTTCCCTGGGCAAGGCGCTGTATTGGCCTCGGTCAAAGAGCCCTTGGTGGAGGAGAGAGCCAGGAGGGAGGGTGATTTGCAGCAAGGTCGGGCAGAGCAGGAGCGGAAGCAGTCGTAAGTGATGAATCTCCTCGACATGCCGCCATTCTGGCTGACATCAAGCGATTGCTGGAACAGAATGGCTCAAGACGAGTATTTCGACGCCATCGGCACCAATGAAAAATCGTCGTCCATGTCCTCGCAAGACCAAGGCTCTCAGGTCGAGGCCGTCCGGACAGACACCAGCGGACCGGATGAAACGGGCACGTATCCCAATGGATATCGGTTCCCCAAGAAGCACACCTGGACGCAAGCCACGGCCATCGGTCTCACGGCATTTTGGAAATTCTTCCTCACGCCCTTCGGCTTCGTGGTGACCATCTACGGCCTCAACATCATCGGCTGGGGGGCCATGATCTTCTTCGTCCTTCTCAAGGCCGCTCCGGCCATGTGTCACCCATCGTGCGACGACGATAGTAGTGCCAGGAAGAAGTGGATCGAAATCGACAGCCAGATCCTCAATGCTCTTTTCTGCGTCACCGGGTTCGGCTTGATCCCCTGGCGATTCCGGGACTTTTACTATTTGATGAGATGGCGCCTTTTCGGGCAACACGCCTACCACCGCCGACTCGCGGGCATCTATCGTGGATGGTACCGGCTTCCAGGTTCAGACCAGCTCCCAGAAGATGTCGGTCCGCCCCCGCTGGCCTACAACGAGAAGAACGCTCAGACGGCGGAATCTCCTCCATCCGACACGGCCGAGGAAATAGCCCGGCTAGAAGAAAACCCGGCCATACCCATACCGGTCACCTCGATGCCTGAGCCCCCATTGACCGGTGTCCGTGCTCCACCCACCAAATCCTGGACCATCGACATCGTGGTGTGGATGTACATCCTCAACACGGCCTTCCAGGCGTGTCTGGCCGGCTTCATGTGGGCACTGAACCGCTTCAACCGGCCGTCGTGGGCCACGGGCTTGTTCATTACCACCGGCTGCCTGGTCGCCATCATTGCCGGGATTGTGGTGTTTATTGAAGGATCCAAAGTCAAGAAAATTGAGGGCATTCCCGTGCAGGAGTACGACATCCTGGAGAGCGTGGAGGAGTACCAGGAGAGAAAAGCACAGGAGGACAAGAAGACGATGAAGAAGGAGAAGAAGACAATGGACGAGCCTCAATATCAAAAGGAGAAAGGCAGGGAGCACACTGTCCATACCCACAGGCTCGTCAGGAGTGAGAAGCTGAAGGGCCATCATTGGTTCACGAGACATTAACGGGCCAGCATGGCAAGCTTTCATATGGCGGAATGCGGCCGGCGTTCAGGGGAAGAAATGCCGCCAAAAGGTTAGAGGCTGAGGCATGTAAATAATACTCGTGTCAACGCTGTGACCGAGGCCGTTTGTTGTACCATTCATTGGTGAGTCAAGACATCGTGCGTCGCGGTCTATGACCGCCCCGTGCGGTTGTGATAGCACCTTCGTGGTCAGCCTCTGTTTCTCGGTCCCTTGCTGTCCGGCTTGCTTTTGATCCAACTCTCCCGTGAGATCTATCACACCCCCACCAGCGGATATTTATTTCTGCTCCATCTGCAACGTTTCATTTCCATGGACATGCCATTCCATCTGCAAATCCGGTGATGTAGACACTGCCTTCACTGCTGATCAATGTCGTGATCTTGATACGACCTCGTGTCGTCGGAATGAGATGGATACCCTGCGAGACAGGCCTCAAGAGGCAGGTTGAATCATTTGACGTGAAACGATATCAGCGATTCATTCTTTCTGTCGCCCTCATCCGTTCTGCCTCGGCTTCACGTCTCCTTCCTGCATGATGTAATACGCTACGGTGCCGTCGCCGCCCATACCGTTGTGCGCCAGCAAGCCCAGCAAAACCCTCTTTGAGTCCCGCCACTCGAACCCATCGGCGCCGTGCAGCACGGACCGCTCAGGCAAGGCGTCGAAGACGGCGCAGAAGCGCTGCAGAGTCCACCGCGTCTCGCCCAGAGAGAGTGGGAGCACGTACTCGCGCTGTACAGGGACCGAAGACTCGGCGATCTCGTGCTTGAGAAGGTGTGACTGGAAATCTGGGTGGATGTAAGTGTGCCGAGGGGGGAGGCCCGAGATCAGCGTGACTGATGACGGTGCCAATGCTGGTACTGAGTCGGGATTGCCATGGTTATTGTTGTCGCCGTTGCTGTTGCCAGACACTGGCGGGGGATTGGACCGGTCCGGGATGAGAATGGATACCGTGTCAAGCCGAAGGTCCGTCCAGCCATGCTGGTGTTGCAGATTATGTTGGACTTCGATCGGCAGCACCCCTGAACCGGAGTTTGCCCCGCTACTAGAGATGAGGGTCGAGACCGCCGACGGTGGTGGTTGAGAGAAGTATTTGGAGACTCCAGTGGTGGGAGAACTGCGAGGGATAGATGGCATGTCCTCCGACATGTATCGAGCGTGGATCGTCGAAAGCAATCTGTCTTGGTTTAGATGTGATCTTTCTGATTGTTCTGACTTTGGATTATTGACTCCGGCGGTGGTGAGAAGTGAGTGGCAAAGCGATCACATGACAACGGATGTCTGATTTCTGGACCGCTCGATTCGATGGATGGCTGAAGTCAACGAGATTTGAGGCGTGCCATGATGGCAGTCTGTTGGAGACAATGCTCAAACGCCAAATCGAAGATTTTATATCCTTGGCGTAAAAGATGTGCCATTCATTATCCGTTTGCTGATTGCCGCACAGGACGGTTAGTAATTCACGTCCTGCCAATGGCAAATGCATGTCCGCTCCTTGATACAACCATCTCATCGATCGAGCCGGAGCAGCATGGTCGCCACTGGACTGAGCATTTAGCAGATGTGACGTCAGGCCTGAGAACAAGTAGAGAAAATCTAGTGTGTCCGGCCAAGTCAGTAGATGTCAATGGAATATGATATTGCACGATACCCTGCCAATTCTGTGGTTTATAATGTTCTTTTGTACAATTCCACATTAAAGGGTTAATGTGCAATATGTGACCCTGAGCAAGGTTCTGGCAACATGCAATATCTGGCCCTGGTAACACCGTTCTTATATACCCCCCATGGAGGAATTAACTAATTGCTCCCACCACTAATGCGTTTACAACATGACCTTCCCTCCATCCCTGCTCCGTAAGCGTGCGCTTGTCATCCAAAATTCGGCCCAGGTAAGCAATCCGTATGTGTGCCATGCTGGGGACCTGCCACAAAAGTCAACTCAAAAAACTCGAATGTAGACTCGATTCGATCCTACCTCTGCCTCATCCCTAATTCTTTGTGTCAGGAGGCCGACGGTCTGACTTCGGCTTAGAAGAACCACGACGTCAGGCCCTCCTCGGTCACTGAGGCGGCACTTGACCTTCAGTGCGTCTCGGTCGACAGCTGCCTTGCCTTTGTCCGGTCTGATATTCCCGGCAAATGGGTCTTGGGGAGACAGCGTCCCACTGCCTCCGGCGTCGGCGATTTCCTTGACTGAGAGGGTGTCAAGGTTCGGGGCGCCGATAATGGTCTGTCCGTCCACGTCGGTGCTATCTTCCACGACGTTGGTTGGATCGAGGAGGACGGCCTCGGGGATTCGATAGAGGTTTCCAGCTTCGTCGTACGCCCCTTCTTCTAGTCGCCCCGTCGGCAAGGTGACGGCAATGGCATTAAGGATACCCTGGGCGTCTTCCCGGTCGCCCTCACGCAGACATTCAACCACCTGCTTGAGAGCCTCCCAAATCTCTCTTCTTCCGGTGACCCGGGTCTCGAAAAACTCATAACGCTCCCTTTTGAGCTGAGCACGTGTCCATGTTCTGTGGGTGCTTGTCCATGGCCGTGGTCTTTCCAGTGGCAAGTTGTAATGCTCTGCCAGGGAAACCCGTCCTGCTTGTGCACGGCTGGTCATGGAAGATTGTTGAGACGTGGACAATGCCGATCGGGAATCGTCGCTGTGGTGCAGTGACATGCCGGAAGCCGGGCGCAGAGCCCGACCAGCATCTGGATGACGCGAACTCCCATTGATTGCCGTCTGGGACGTTATTCCAGGAGAAGCATCGCGGATCTGGGTCGAGGGCGTCGCCTCTCCGCCAGAATCGGTTGGTCGCGAGGCACAGCAACCCTATCCAGGAAACAAGTCAGCGGCTCCGTCTTTTCAGTCCCTGATCTGGGTCGAGGACCGACACGCTGAACCGACCAGGACCAGTCGTTTTGAGACCAGCCTGGAGGAGTCCCGGGCAGAACATACCATGGCTAGCGCATCATGTATACGAAGGACGTCGACGATCGACTACTGCGCCGAAAAAAGACAATTCATGTCATATGTGCATGTTTTCCCAGGACGGACGGCTGAATGAGAATGACGATGAGGGAGCCTGTGGTGAGAGTGGTTGCCCCACGTCGGCGAGAGCAGAGGACGAGCAGATGGGACGCAAACGAGGGGAGCGACTCTCAGGCGGAGGCTAGAATCGTCTCGTGTGATGATGGAGCTAAAAATGAAGCAAAGCGGCGCTGCCCAGAATACTTACTACTCTGCTGACTCGTGACTGCTGGATCGAGATTCTTGATCGCCCAGTTAGAGGTTGCGCCATAAAAATAACGGCCTCCTTCCCTGCCATGTGCCATCAAGCCTAACCAGCCAGCCAACTAGTTAACTGATTTATGTCACAGGCCGGCTAATCTCCCCGCCCTAGTCGTAACAGAACCGAGTTATTTACTACCGTCTAAGAGCTAGCAGGGTAAAAAGGGAGCCCCTCTTCTCCTCACCAGCGGCCATTTTTGGACCACATTCGGCGCTCGGTGCAACTCAGTACACAGCCCGGTGAGGCGTCGCTGTCTCGGGCTCCAATCATGGAAACGGGTTTTCCTGACCAACGGAAGACATTCAAATATGGACGGGAGTATATGCGCGAGAAGCCGCTGATCCCACTCCGTCACTCAGCATCACGGATCTCAGGCCACCAACCAAATCATCTATAACTTAAACAACGCGGTGGCGTGCGTTCTCATGACCATAGTATATCACGCCTCGTGAGCGTTCATAAGATATACACGCGGCAAAGTGAGAATTATATCTCCATCGAGAGAACGCAGGTCATCGAAACTCGACAGAAGGAGTGACGCCTTTATCCCAAACGCCTTGCTTGCCCTCATGATTCAACTCAAGCTGCTGATATCTGCCGATGGTGGTCAGTTCTGCTCCATGAGGAGTGGGAGGGAGTGTGGTGGCAGGACTTACTTCTCGCTCTTGGAGTGAAAATAGATTCCACTGACGCGACCCTCGACCTGATTAAAACAAATGTAATAGAATCCCTCAAAACTAGCTCCTTGTATACTCTTCAACTTGTAGTCGGGCACGAGAAAGTGTTCCTTCCAGCGCATAAAGATATGCTCCTGCTGCCACCAGTTGCCGTGGTCCAGGGGAAAAGCAAAGTTGATATTCCGCTTGGCTTGCGAACTGAGCGGTCGCCAGGCGGGAAATCGTGCCCAATGGGTCAGGTCGGTTTTGTCGCTCGCACCCCATGCGGGGTCGCTGGTGCGAAAGCTGTATTTCTGATCTGGCCCGCCGATGATTTCTCCGGTGAAAAACGTCGTCAAGGTCGGATGGTCGGGTGTGAGGCCACAAATCTGCAGGTAACCGGACAGGGTCGCCTGCTCCACGTCCACCGTCAGAACGGTGACTTCGACATTGTACACCTGCCGGTCCGATTGTTGGGTCCCCTTGAATTTTGCGTAGGCTTGGAGAGTGCAAGAAGGATATTGTGGTCGGATGCGCTTCTGCGAAAAGTCCCAAGGAGGGGTGCCCGCGGAATAGTCGAGCTCTCGATCAATGATGGGTACGCCCCGAGCTTGTGTACTGTCGCCAGCCGACCGCGATGGAGAGGTCGTCCGGCGCAGCATGGGTGAAGAAGGCGGCGCAGCCGTGGGTTGCGTCGCTCCATGCGTCTCTGCACGCGGTCCGCCATGGAAGGGACCGTTCTCGACCGGAGAGATGAACCCATGGCACCCGCTTTCGGCGACATCGACCACGCTCAGAGGCGTATCAGGGATCATTGAAGATTGATCCGGTTCTGTCGACGGGGGTATGTCGGACTCGGGCTGCGCCGGAGCTTTCGCATTCGTCTGATCATCTTCCCGTATGACATCCATTTTGTCCTTTCCATCGGCGACATCGACTTCCATGTTCTCGTCCGCGGTATGGGCGTCGGGATAGAGGCTCTCATCTTGCATCATCGACATCGCCGCTGCCGTGTTGCCGTTCACCGCGGGAGCCATGGTGTGGTTTCCGGATGCTGCTGATAGCTGCGACCAATGGGTGTTCTCGGTCTGCCGATGGCCATCTGTCTCTGGCGGTGGCGTCAATGGGTGAGGGCACACGATGCTGGCTTGGCTCTGCTCAGCAGAGTAAGCGATCACGGGCGCATTCGCATCATGAGTGGGCATTGAAGGAGACCGGAGGTTATCATGTGGAGACGGAAATGAGGAACGACGGTGACCGAGGAGGGGAGGAGGGGCGTCGCACCTAAGAAATGATAGAGAAGATGCGCTGGGGAGGGATGGATGGATGGGACTGGAGGAGGATGGGTGTCGTCAGAGCGAGCAGTCACGGGGAGGATGGTACGATGGTCAGGGCGAAAGTGGAGAGAGGAAGATTCCATCAAGTTGGCCCATCCGTTAGATTTGCGGGGAACCTCCAACGCCAGCACCGCAGTGGTGATTGCTCGGCCTCTCATCATCATCATCGTCTGAGAGGTCGTCTAATAACTGGACCTGTCTTCACCGTCGTAGCTGCTGGATTGTCCCTCACAGCTTTGTCCAGAGAGTGCCGGCATTTGCGCATGTCAGATTGTTCCGTCGCGTCTGTTCCTCATTCCGGGCCCGCCGGCAGAGTTATTTCCACCGCTCTGTTGACAGGACTATTGCAGGGCCATTGCAGGGCTATTGCAGGATCATGGCGTCTCGTCAGAGTGCCTTTACGCAGGTCCGCTTTCTCGTCCCAGTCTTGTAGCAGGATGGCATTCGCCCCCCACATCCCTTCAGATAGGCTTGATCTTGTCTCCTGTCAGCATGTTGACGAAGCAGGTCGCGCACACACTTGCCTTGAAATGTAGCGATATCAAGGAAAAGACCAGAGCCTTCAGATCCTGCACCAGATAGTAGAATACTCGGAGCCCTTCTGGGTCTGCCGAATCGGTGACATCGACCAATGAACCTATCTTCGCCGTCTGTTCCCAGTTAATAACAACCACTCCAGACCGGTCCCTGACGACTCACTTCAAACTGGATGTGGTCGTTTCCGAGTCTGATCTCCAGCTCTTGCCTCCCGTCCTTGTTTTTCTGAGGCCATTTCGAATCGTCTTCCTTCATGATTTCACTGTCCTTGATGATCCGCTTGATCTCGGAGACAAGAAGCGCGCTGACGCACACTACATGGATACCGTCAGAGATTGATCGTCTCGCAGGATGGAGGCGGTTGCCGGAGACATACTCTCTTTGCGAATCAGAGAGTCATTGCGATAATTTGAATTGTTGGCATATCGAGCCGTGGCGCTGCGCCCGTCACCGATGACTCGAAAATCAAATTCTGCCTCCTATTAGTCGAGGCCCTGTATGTATTTCTGTGTCGCATCCCACCCACCGAGGAATTCGTGACCAAACCTGCCCGAGTGACCGGAGCTGCCACTTGGTTAGAGAATGCAGCGCTGGGTACATCCACGGCAACGCACTAGTATCGGACGTAGAAAGGCTCGCTCAGGTCCTTCAAATTCGACATGTTGCACCCAGCCAAGGTCTCTCCTTCAAACGCGGGCAACCAATACAGGGTGTGTAACGGGATGAGGGCAGAGTGAGGCCTTGCTTGGATTGCGCCCTCTGTAGGGCTTTCTTGCGTGGACTTATGCCAAGCCGTCTTCCGCAGGGACACCTCTCCCACAATTCCCCCCCGGCAAGGGTTCCAGTTTGCCTTTGACTATTCTGGTCAGATTGATGTCTTTATGGATTCCGCTTATTCGCGTACGATTGCCTGAATAGTGACTTCCTGCGAGCTTGCTCCAAATTTCAACATGGCTGAATGAATCCCTGTCGAGACGTCGCCGACTCCCTCTCCGGCCATTGACTTTCACGCCTCTTCTGCCTCCGACTTGACGCGGCTCAACAGCCTGTATTTGCCTGCGATCTGGGGAACGCCGAGTTGCGCTGTATCCCGCCATGGCGACCTTCCTGGAGAACGCGTACAGCTTGGTGCATCAGGACAACACAGCGGATCAACCCAGCCAGCAGGATCTCAAGACACAACTGGAGAAGGGCACCGATGAGACCAAGGTTGAGACCATGAAGCGGATATTGACGATTATGCTGAATGGCGACCCCATGCCCAATCTGCTCATGCACATCATCCGGTTTGTGATGCCTTCCAAGAGCAAACCCTTGAAGAAGCTGTTGTATTTTTATTATGAAATATGCCCGAAATTGGACGCGAACGGCAAGTTAAAGCAGGAAATGATCCTCGTTTGGTATGTCCGTCCGGAGTGAGAGTCTGACACCGCGCGCGCGGACGCTGACTGGCGTAGCAATGGCATCCGAAACGACCTGCAGCATCCCAACGAGTTTGTCCGAGGCAACACTCTGCGCTTTCTGGCCAAACTTCAAGAACCCGAACTGATCGAGCCCCTGTTATCTGCCGCTCAGACCTGCCTCGAACACCGACATGCGTATGTGAGGAAGAACGCGGTCTGGGCGGTGGCTTCGGTCTACCAACACGCTCAACACCTCATCCCCGATGCCCCGGAGATGCTACAAACCTTCCTGGCGGGTGAGAATGACACGACGTGCAAAAGAAATGCTTTTGCCGCCCTGATGAGCATCAGCCACGAGAAAGCATTGGAGTATTTGAACGGAGTCCTGGACGGCGTGCCCAATGCGGATGAACTGCTACAACTGGTCGAACTGGAGTTCATTCGCAAAGATGCGGTGCAAAACCATGCCAACAAGGCCCGCTATCTGCGGCTGATATTTGATCTGTTGGAAGCCAATACAAGCACGGTGGTGTACGAAGCCGCCACGTCCCTGACCTCGTTGACGAGCAATCCGGTCGCGGTCAAGGCCGCCGCCGGCAAACTGATTGAACTGAGCATCAAAGAGGCGGATAACAACGTCAAGCTCATCGTTCTCGACCGTGTCGATCAGCTGCGAAGACGAAATGAAGGCGTGCTGGACGACCTCGCCATGGAAATTCTGCGCGTGCTGTCGAGCCCGGATCTCGACGTCCGACGGAAAGCTCTGGCGATCGCGTTGGAGATGGTCTCGAGCAAGAATGTGCAGGAGATTGTCATGTTACTCAAGAAGGAACTCGGCAAGACGGTGGTCGAACAGTATGAAAAGAACAGTGAATATCGACAATTACTGATCCAGTCAATACACCAATGTGCCATCAAATTCTCCGAAATTGCCGCCAGCGTCGTCGACGTCCTCATGGATTTTATTGCGGACTTCAACAACAGCTCCGCCGTGGACGTCATCTCGTTCGTCAAAGAGGTCGTCGAGAAGTTCCCGAAGCTGCGATCACCCATCGTGGAGCGGCTGGTCTCGACCTTGGGGGAAGTGCGCGCGGGAAAAGTGTATCGCGGCTCATTGTGGGTCATTGGGGAGTATTCCTTGCAAGAGAACGACATCAAAGAGGCGTGGAAGCGAATCCGGGCGAGCCTGGGGGAGATTCCTATTCTCGCGTCCGAACAGAGGCTCTTGGACGAGCAGCACGACGACGACGCCGCCGTCGAGCCCAAAGAACAGGTCAACGGACATGCGGCCAAGTCTGGTTCGAGCGGGTCGAGAAAGATCCTTGCCGATGGCACCTATGCGACCGAAAGTGCGTTGACCAGTGAATCCGCGGCCAAGGCGAAATTGGAAGCCGTCAAAGCGGCTCAAAAACCGCCGTTGAGGCAGCTCATCCTGGACGGGGATTACTATCTCGCCACCGTTCTATCGTCTACTCTCACCAAACTGGTGATGCGACATTCGGAAATTTCGCCCGACCAGGCGCGAACGAATGCTCTTCGTGCCGAAGCGATGCTGATTATGATTTCCATCATCCGCGTCGGCCAGTCCCAGTTTGTCAAGGCGCCCATCGACGAGGATTCGGTCGATCGGATCATGTCGTGCGTCCGGGCGTTGGCCGAATTCTCGGAGCGAAAAGAGCTCGAAGTGTCCTTCCTCGACGACACGCGAAAAGCATTCCGGGCGATGGTCCAGGCGGAGGAAAAGAAGCGGGCCGCGAAAGCCGCAGTCGAGAAGGCCAAGACAGCCGTCCAGGTCGACGACGTCTTCTCCATCCGACAGCTGGCCAAGAAGAGCGCCTCCGACGGGACCGACGAGATTGAGCTCGACTTGGAAAAGGCCACAGGGGGAGATTCGTCGTTTGAAGATCTCTCGTCCAAGCTCAGTCGCGTCGTCCAACTCACCGGCTTCTCCGACCCTGTGTACGCCGAGGCATATGTCAAAGTGCACCAATTCGACATCGTTCTCGACGTCTTACTGGTCAATCAGACCACCGAAACGCTGCAGAATCTCTCGGTCGAATTTGCGACGTTGGGCGATCTCAAGGTCGTCGAGCGACCAACGACGCACAACCTGGGCCCGCGGGACTTCCTCAACGTCCAATCCACGATCAAAGTGTCCAGCACCGATACGGGCGTGATCTTTGGGAACGTCGTGTACGACTCCCCGTCCGGCACCGACACCCACGTCGTCATCTTGAACGACGTGCACGCCGACATCATGGACTACATCCAGCCGGCCACATGCTCCGAGACTGCCTTCCGGACCATGTGGACCGAATTTGAATGGGAAAACAAGGTCAACATCAACAGCAAGAGCACGAACAAGACGTTACGGGAATTCCTCGAACAGTTGATGAAGAGTACCAACATGACGTGTCTGACGCCCGAGGCCGCGTTGAAGGGCGACTGCCAGTTTTTGAGCGCCAACTTGTACGCGAGAAGCGTTTTTGGTAAGCAAAGACATTCCCCCTTTTCTCCCCCCCTTGTTTCTCCTAACCCGTCTCCTAGGTGAGGACGCCTTGGCGAACTTGAGCATAGAAAAGACCGCCGACAACTCGATTGTGGGATTCATCCGGATTCGGTCAAGGTCACAGGGTCTGGCACTGAGTCTCGGATCGTTGAAGGGATTGAAAGCTGGTACATATTAGTCTGAACAGTGCGGTGGCCTTGGCGTCAGGCTTTGAGGATGCCTTTAGTCAATCATCAGCCAGCCAGGGCCACGGCTGCTAAGAGCAGATAATTCACCACTGCGCCGTGGGCAACATGGTGCAGAGAAGGCCGTCAGGTGGAGAGGATGATCACGGCTTGTCCACCTTGCAATACAGGTCTCCAATGGGGAACAGCGGTGATGGTTGGTTAGGAAGTCGTGCCCCTGCTTCACTGATCCACACCTCGGCTCGATCGGCACCGCATTGCGGGAGCCTTGTCAGTTGTTTATTCTTGCAAGCGTAGAGGCAACTTAAATCCGTGCTTTAGTTGGCTTCAGTGTAGAAACACAGCTACTCCCTCCTCTTGTTCTCACACTGTTAGCGAGCCTTTCTTTTGACTCGGTATGTGCAGTCGCGGTTGGTCCCATGGCGACGGACAGCGAGAGCGGAAATGGGAGCGACCCCTTCTCCGACCATGCCGCGATTCTGGACGGGGACAGCGAGCGCGACGCGATTGCTGAATCTACGCTCCGGGTCGGCCGCAATGCCGCCCTGACCTTGGGCACTGTTGCCGTGATCGTGCTGGGTGCGTGTCATCTCGAAAGTGGCCTGCGGCAGAGATTGACTGGTGTGAAGATGAAGGAGCCGAAAGGCGGTCGAGACTGACCTGCTGTGGATTACTGCCCGAAAGTGCGGTCTGCTTCGGTCCCCAAAGCCGTTAACTCGATGGACTAACGCGGTCCTTCAGAATCTACAAAGACTCTCTCAATACCATACTTCAACGTCCTGTGGGCGGAGGTCGGCAAAGGAGATCTGACCATCCACTACGCCAAACCTCTCTCAAAGTCACCTCAATCCTCGGTTCGAGTTGCATACCTCCATTACATCCTCGACGGTTCTACAGCAGCCGTCGTGAAGGCGTCCAACTGGGTCGACCGACTGCTCGACCGTGCGTACGGCCCATCACAGCGGAACAAGAGGATCAAAGTTCTCATCAATCCTTTTGGGGGGAAGGGGAAGGCCGCAAAACTATATATTCACGAGATCGAACCCATCTTCGCCGCTGCGCGTTGTGAGGTGGACGCGGAGAGCACCAAATATTCGGGACATGCCGTGGAAATCGCCGCGGCCCTGGACATCAATGCTTACGATGTGATCGCGAGCGCTTCTGGCGATGGCCTTCCCCACGAATGTATCAACGGTCTGGCCAAAAAGCCCAACGCGGCCGAGGCGTTGCGAAAGGTTGCTGTGGTTCAGTTGCCCTGTGGAAGTGGGAATGCCATGTCTTGGAATCTCAACGGGACCGCTAATTGCAGCCTCGCCGCCCTCAACATCGTCAAAGGTGTGCGCACGCCGTTGGACCTCGTGAGCGTCACTCAAGGCCACTCGCGGACCTTGTCTTTTCTCTCGCAATCTCTGGGTGTCGTGGCCGAGAGTGACTTGGGTACTGACAATCTGCGCTGGATGGGTGATGCGAGATTTTACGTCGGATTTCTGGTCAGGCTCCTGGGCAAGACGCAGTACCCCTGTGACATCGCGGTCAAGATGGAGATTTCGACCAAGCAGGACATCAAACGACACTATGCGCAGCAAGTCACTCGGATGGAGAGAACGCCTCAGATTTTGGAGTCCGGCCGGGACCAGGCATCCGACGACACGACCTGGCAGGGACTGCCGCCATTGAAGTATGGGACCGTGCTAGACCCGCTACCAACCGACGCGGGATGGACACCCTTGATCCATTATCCTCATCTCGGCAACTTCTACTGTGGCAATATGACCTTCATGGCCGAAGACGCTCCCTTCTTCCCGGCCTCCCTTCCTACCGACGGCCTGCTCGATTTTGTGACCGTCCCCGGCAACATCAGCCGCCTGAAAGCGATCAACCTCCTTTTTTCCGTTCCACAAGGCACCTTTTTTGATCAGGACTCGGTGAACGTGAGCAAGGTCAGTGCCATGCGTGTCGTGCCTCGCTACGGCCGGCGCGCAGAGAAACACGCAAGGGAGCAGGGACAAAGTAGACTCGGCCAGGTGTTGAACGGCGGCAATGCGGCGCGAGATGAAGGATACTTCAGCGTCGACGGTGAAAAGATGCCCTTTGAGCCGTTCCAGATCGAAGTACACCGAGCACTGGGAACTGTGCTCAGCCGGCGACCCGGCATCTATGAATATTCTGGACCCAAAGGATGGGAGGACTTTCTCGATCGTGTCGCCGATGAGCTAGATCATGCGAATGTCACCGCGAGCGGAAACAGCCATGCCAATACCGAATCGGTCGGGACGGCGGGATCAGCGGCATAAAGACCCCAAGCAGCGAACCGTCGTTCAGGAGGCATCACATTGGTGGAAGATGAAGACTGAGTCGAGGGCATTTAATTTTTGACCAACGAGGGACCATCAACCTAAGAGTTGCCGACAGTCTGCAAAGGCTATATATAGATCCACATGGACAGACGGTCAGATAGACAGACGGGCAGATAGACAGAGGGACAGATATTGTATCATTATATCTGCTTCATAGATTCCGGCATGGTTAGCATAATACTTATCCGTGTCGGAGCGTATATTGCGCTCATTTTCAATTGTGTTCCTCTTCATGATCATCTCGACTGACAAAGGGATTGGCCATCCGTGTATTGCTCCTGTAGCAGCACAGCGTTTCGTCTTCTGGCATGGGAGTCGAGTGGCGCCAGTGAGCGGGAAGAACCGGGCAAAATACGAGCGGCATTCTCTCGCAAATATTATAGACGTTTGCCACATATTAGTCATTATGGTGATTAATTACCACATCGTTCGCCATGTTATCTTTCACGGAAACGGGGACCCAATCTGTGTGACCGTCGGACTCACTCACTTCGATACGCGCCTGAGTTTTGCCGACTCGGCAGCATCAGTCCTCCACTTGACCCGCTGGTATCACTTTTGGGGGTCTGCGCATCCGGCTCTTCGACGACCAGGCGTCTGATCTCCACAATCCACTGATGTTGCAACAGCTCGGCGGCGGTACTCCTCTTGCTCGGATCTCGCTCAAAACACTTTTTCAAAAAGTCGATCCCGGCCGCGCTGAGCTGGTCTTCGGTCGCCAACTGGGGCGGATTGCCCTGGGCGATGTTGTACATGATGGCCCATTCATTATCCAGGGTCGACCACGGACGTCGGCCGGTGGCCATTTCCAGTATCACACATCCCAAGGACCAGATGTCGGCGGCGCCTGCAAAGCGCGAATTCGAAAGCACGTCGCCGCGGATGACCTCTGGAGACATGTACATCGGGGTGCCCGTCATGGTCTTTTGTTGGTGGCGTGGGACGCCACCGGGGGTCTGGACGGGCCCGGCTTCACCACCCACCACCGCGGCACGGTCTGTCCGATGTGGTGGCAGAGGCGCGGGTTCCGGGGCCGTGATCGTTTGTCCTTGACGGGCGATGATCTTGGCCGCCCCAAAATCGACGTATTTGATGACCCCGTTGTGATCGAGCAGCACGTTTTCGGGCTTGATGTCCCTGTGTACGATGCCTGCTTGATGCAAATAGGCCAATCCTTCGAGCATTTGCAGAGCATACACCATGATGACGGTTTCATCCTCGATGCGACCGTGTTCAAGGAGGCCGGCCACGGAGCCTCCGGAACAATATTCCATGAAGATGTAGACCTTGTCGCGATGCACCTCCACACCGTAGTATGAGACAATGTTCGGATGGTCGAGCACGGCCAGCACTCCCATTTCATCTCCAATCTGCTTGACGATGGTGGGAATCAGCTGCGGATCCTGTAGTCGAATCTCTTTGACGGCCATCAGGGCTCCCGTATCCAAATTGAGCGCGGCGTAGACGGATCCAAACGTGCCGCCTCCCACGAATTGACCCTGCTGCCAACGCATGGTGATGTTGGTGGCGGAAGCGGAAAGGAAGGTCAGGGATCGGTCGGCCTCGTTGGAGCCTTCGAGGACGCGACCGAGGGTGGTCTTGGACGTCCCGCGCTCCTCACGCGCCCGATCCAGTTGTTCCAGCTGGCACAGCCTCTGTTCGGTCATTTGTTTCTGGCAATCCTGGTCGTTTCTCAGTTTGGCCAGGTCCAGTCTCTTGGGCCCACTCATGGCCTCGAGCCGGGACTTTTCTTGCTGCGCGGCCAACGTCGATCGTGCGCCCATGATGTCGAAATGGGAGATGAGGACAGACATACAGCCCGCGACCTTGAGGCGAAAGCGCTTGTAGTCCTCCTCGCTGATGTCCAGGATGTTCCGTCCGCGCGTCATGGCCATGGCGAACTCCAACGCCACGACGGCCCATTTGAAGGTGCGGCGATCCGCGGCGTCACAATCGTCACAGAGGAAACTGATCCAGTCCAGAGCCAGCCGGGTCAGCTTGAGATTGTTCATGATGCGCCGGTTGGCGTCCATGTAGGTCAGAGATCGTTTGCCAAACTCGGTCGCGAAGGCGAAGCACGACTGCACCAGTTCCGGGCTGGCGATGCCGCCGTTCTGCGATCGAATGACCTCGACGCTCTCCATGATGGTGTTGGAAAGCTTGAACGTGGTCTTCTTGATCTTGCCCAGCTCCAAGTTGACGCGAGACAGATTGGCCCTTTGCTCAATCACGACGTCGAGCTCTTTCCCCACGGCGTTGGCGAACTCCAATCGAGCACTTTGCAGTCGTTGCGAGGACCCGTCGGCCACCAGGCGGACCCGACCGATTCTCACGTCCGTCGGCAACTCGAGGACGTCGACCTCCAATTTGGGCCCGACCCAGGGAAAGCCGTCTTCGGGTCGGATGACCAAGATGTACGGATTCGACGGGTCTTCGGGCGCGTCGTCGGCGTGGAACGACGTGCCCAGGATCGACTGGATCTCTTTGGGTCGGTTCCACAGCGAGGGCGAGGCGACAAAGTACACGCCCTTGGGAGACGTCGGTCCCATTTCGACGGCAAAATGGCCCGACAGAACGAGGGACTCGATAAACTCTTGCATTTGCTCCGCGTTCATCCCCAGATTGAACTCGGTCGCGTTTTCGAATTTCTGCCGGAGGATGCGGGAGAAGCGAAAGAGCTTTCGCTGCCGAACACGAACCGAGTCCAGGATGGTTTTGTAGCGCTTCTCCATCTCGAGCGACCCTTCTTCGGGTTTGCTGCGGAGCTCGCGATCGAACGACGCCGTCAGTCGGAGCAGAGACTTGGCCGTCAGCGAACTGAACTGTTCGGCGACTTCGATATCGCCGCCTTCCAGTTGACGGCCGATCTCGTTGGAGAATCCCCACTCCTGTTCGAGGATTTCGGCCTCCCGGAAGGTGTTCTTGTTGGCCCCCAGCTTCCAGTTGAGCATCTTGAAATAGAACTTGAGCGCTTCCACGATGACCGAGTCAAAGGCTTCATCGATGCAGGGTGGCAAATCCCAGCCCGGCTCCGGATTCGCGATGGCCAGGTATTCCTGCTTGATGACACAGGCCAGATGCATCAGAATCTGAAACTGCGCGATCATCTGATCGATGATCATGACCGACTGTTGCGCCGATTCTTTCATCTTTTTGGCGTATGAGAGTCGCATGCGGATGATTTCTTGAATCAACCGGGAAGGAAAGTTGATCAAGGTGAGAAGTTCTTCGATGTACGGCGGCAGATGGCGGGCCGCAAACAGCTCGGCGTTCTCGATCAAGGTGCTTTTGGCCTTGGTGATGACCTCGCCGATGCTTCTGAACATGCTCTTGTCGCCCTGGAGGGACTTGAGCCCGTCTTCTTTCAAGATCCGGTCGATGAAAGAGGACTCGTCGGCGAGGTCACCATCCCGGCTGGACCGTCGCTTCTGCTTGCCAAAGTTCAGCTCGGGATTGCCCACCCACGCCTGCAAAACGGCGAGCTCGGTGTTGATCGACTGAGTGACGTTGTGCCAGGAGATGACAGCGTTGCAGCTCTCCTGAAATGCGTCCGACGCGGTGCGCGGCTGCGCGGCTTCCAGCGCCCGGCGGCTGGAGTAGAGCCATTCGCATTTTTCAATGTTGGCCACGGCCTCTTCGACCTGCTCCAACGGCGACTTGCCGACCACGGTCTCGCCCTTGATCTCGAACGCGATGATGCTCTCGATGACGGGCCCGAGATTCGCTCGTCCCTCCTCGATCAGCTTCTTCTGCATCTGGAGGGGCCGTCCATAGAATTTCGCTCGGGCCCCGATCCAGATCTCGAGCCCGAGCTCGGTCCGGCTCTTTTGTTCGGTGGTGCCGATCAGTCTCTGCTTTTCTTGCTTGACCACATCGCCTTTGAGCACCGAAGCCAGCATCGAGTGCCATTCGAGTCGTTCCCGATTGGCCGGGACGAGGAGTTCTTCTTCGGACAGGTTCAAATTATCCTCGGTTCCGAGAAACATCAACGCCTCCGGATCGTAGGGGTCATCGAAGTGGTGTTCCGTCGAAGGCGATTCGTCTTCGCCATCGTCGTCCGTGTTGTAGCCGAGACTCGGCGTGCGCGGATCGTTATCGATCCAGTCTGGCGGCAGCTGGCGCACCTTTTGGACGTATGCCTTCTCCTGCGCTTTATATTGTGCGTTCGGGTCTCGCCGGGGTGGCCGCATGGCATTCGATATGTGCATCCGCTTCGAGTTCAACGACAGGAACTGCGGAGGCCGCCGTGGAGGAGCATACGTGTTGGACGGCGTCCGCAACGGCGCCCCAGGTCTTGCCGTGCGCGGCTCCCCTCCTCCCGCCGGCTGGGGTTCGTTGGAACCTGTTCTGTCCATGGCCACCGGACCAGCGCCACCACTGCTCCCCCGTGGCCGTTGACCGTAGGAATTCCATGAGGATAGAACGGAGAAGCTAGAGGAAGACGTATAGGGGGAGATGGTCGTCGACCCAGCCCCGCCGTATGTCGTCGACACTTCCCCACCGTCGTACGTCGGGTTGGATGGGTAGACGTAGGAGGAAGATGCGCTGTCTTCGTCCGAGCCGGACGAGGAGCCGCCGTTGCCTTGGATCGGCTGCATCTCTTCATGCTCCATGACTTGAGGAAGACGGCCTTCTTCGATCCGCCGCTGTTCGTCACTCTTGGGCAACCGTGAACCGAGTCTCGATGCGGCCACTGGTCGCACGGGCGAGGGGGCGATTTGAGGTGCTTCTGGTGGTTGTGGCATGCTGACTGTGGCGGCGGACGCGGGGATAGGCATCTGCATTGCCGCCAGGCTAGCTAAAGCTTCGACAGGATCATTCATACAGAGGACCCGCCTGCAGCAGCGCGACTCTGCAACGACAGTCGTCGTCCTGCGTTCGTTACCGCCGCCCTCCTGGACTGGAGGCAGCCATGCAATGATGCATGCCACAAAGGAATCGATCTGTTATCTTCTGGATCAACCTCCGTCGTCATACCTTCAGCCACGACGAGATTGGGCGACCCTCTTGGCAAAGGCATGGCAATCGCATGTGTGTATCTAAGCAAGCGATCCTCTGGTTGGTAAATGAGCAGACCTTGCGCTCAAGCCATTGGCCAACATGCAACGACAAGTTCTCGCTGACTTTCGCACGAGTATCTTTACTCTTGACGCCAGTCTGTGTTACAGCCTTTATTTATAGCAGATCATATCCTGCGCTCTGTGCATAGAATTCCTCGCACCGTACATGGCACGGTTCATTGTCCTGAGACTTCCATCTGATAGATGATTGCCTCCTGCGGGTTCTGTCTGAAACTGAACATGTCAAGGTCGGTCTGCCATAGAATTCACCAGAACTCATCGGCGATGGTGTTGGTGTTTCTTCGGGCACTTGAGTTGAGACGAAGCTGAGCAGGACTGGCCTCATACTAAGGTGCAGAATGACCAGGTCAGCAGCCATGCGGTCGCTTCTGGACCGCCGTCTCCTGAGCGCGTCGTTGAAGGTGGCATGGCCACCTGTCTAAGACCGCAATCACCTTTCCCCCACAACCAGCGGACCAAGAGCGACCGTTGAACTGAGATAAACCTGTCCAAGACCATGATCATATCATCTTCCGCCAAGCCAGCGAACATCACCAAAAGAAACGGTTGGTGAGAGACAAGCCTGTCCCAGGCCACTCCCAAGCTCACCCAAGAGCGACCGTTGCCGGTAGTGCTGGATGGCAAGTGTGGCACTTTCACCTCCGGCCCGCTCGGTAATATGTGGGCAGCCCTGACAGGTAGAGTGGTTCATTCGGAGTTTGATAACAGAGGTGCGCTGTCTCTTGGACATGTGTCAATGATAATTGTCAATCACGATCCTGACAAGAAGCTGTCCTCGGCATGGACCAAGACACCTGATGCCCAGATCAGCGCACAGCAGGCCACGCAGTCAATTCTTCTCTTGGAGGGTGCACTGTCAGTCAGCGCAAGCGGGATCGTCGGCATCTAGGGGCATTGGCAAGTCTTGGACTTGGTATGACTGGATAAGGCCGCGGCCGGTCGAGGTCGCGCCGAGAAAGAGGCAAAGAAACTAAACAAGGCTTCAGCCAAAAGGTGGACTGATAATCTGCCTCACGCGCGCACCGTCGAGAACACCTCATCGGCGAGGCTTCATGGAGAGCGACAAGATTGAGGTGATATTGAAAAGCATCAGTAACGCTCGCTCACTCACTAGGCTCTCGGGAGGACGCAAAACTGAGTCAGCTAACACCTGCTCGCACAGCCGGTCTCACCGCAATCGGAGCGTCAGGGAGGTCGACAGAGCAAAGCAAAAGCATAAGAAACTCGGCGTCGACTTTATGTGGACCAGGCTGAGCAGCGGGCGAATGGGCAGGACAATGCTTATCTGTCCTTCAACTCCAGGCGGCGAAAGACTGTTTTGCCAATCCCCTGCCAAGCCGTCCGCCACCCACGCCGCGTCTGTGCTGAAGACTAGACTCTCTCCTTGGTACCTGGACTTTCTCCCCCACCGGCCGTCGCCGCCGCTCGTGTCAGTATCGGCCTGTCATATACGTCCCCGGAGCAGGGGGGCATGTTGCTTTTTGCAGAAAAAACGTGCTGGAACACTTTTGGAACATTTGGCGGTCCCTGCTGATCCCGATTAGGGTCGTGCTCCCACCTCTCACTGGCTGGTGAACGGGTTATCATCTTCGCCTGCTGCAGGTGCTTTGTCCACCGAATTTCCGAACAACGGATGCTAGTCAGACCCACGCTACTGAAATCTGCGAACCGCCACAAGCGATTTTGCGGCGATGGCGCAAGTGGTGTGAGTAAGAGTGGGAAGGGGTGGGTGGACACATGGGTGCGAGGTATACAACATCTCACTATTGTCCTCGAGAGGATTTTCTCCTCTTTTGCTGCTGCTGCTCCTCCTGCCGTCTCGACCTCTTCAGTCCTTCCGCCCAACTTCGTCCTTCGTCGACGGACGTACCCACGTTTTCAGCTTCAGTCCAACAGCAGCCCCCGACCGCATTGCAAAGGGGTGTTCGATCATGTCGGACACCGTTTCCTCGGACCCGGGTATTGACCTGAACAACCTCAATTATACGGTTTTGATTCCCTACGATGGTGCGTCCAGCTCACTGCGGCCAACCCATACACTCCAAATTGACTTTGGCCAGGCACGTCCATGACCGGAGGCGATACCCTCACAGGGGACCTCAACGTCTACTACAATGCCGGTGATATTGCATGGATGATCACCGCAACAGCCCTTGTGCTGCTTATGATTCCCGGCGTGGGGTACGTTCTTCGCCCAACGAATGCCCACCGGCCATGGATCCCCAGAGTCTGACTGATCCAGCTTCTTCTACTCGGGCCTGGCTCGACGCAAGTCTGCCTTGTCACTCATTTGGCTGTCGGTCGCCGCGACCGCTTTGATCTCTTTCCAATGGTTTTTCTGGGGCTACAGCCTGGCCTTCTCCCACACCGCGGGGAAGTTTCTCGGTGACATGGAAAACTTTGGCTTCCGCAACGTTCTCGGCGCCCCGTCAGTGGGCTCGAGCAAGATCCCCGACCTGTTGTTCGCCGTGTACCAGGGCATGTTCGCGGCTATCACGGTCGCCCTCGCCATCGGCGCCGTGGCCGAACGTGGTCGGATGCTGCCTGCCATGATCTTCTCGTTTATCTGGTCGACCGTCGTCTACGACCCGATCGCCTGCTGGACCTGGAACAGCTCTGGGTGGGTGTTCAAACTCGGCGGGTTGGACTTTGCCGGTGGCACACCGGTGCACATTTCCTCCGGTGCCGCGGCTCTGGCCTACTCGTTGATGCTGGGAAAGCGAAAGGGTCACGGCACACACGAGCTGAACTACCGCCCGCACAATGTCACTCACATCGTCATCGGCACTGTTTTCCTCTGGGTCGGGTAAGTCGAGAGATTCAACCGGGGAGCGATCGATCCGACCTCGCTAACGTCTCGACAGATGGTTCGGTTTCAATGCGGGTAGTGCCCTGTCGGCCAACCTCCGCGCCGTCATGGCCGCCGTTGTCACCAACCTGGCGGCCAGCGTGGGCGGTATCACCTGGTGTGTCATGGATTACCGTCTGGAGCGCAAGTGGTCCACCGTCGGATTCTGCAGCGGCGTGATCGCGGGCCTGGTCGCCATCACTCCCGGCAGTGGCTTCGTCCCGGCGTGGGCGGCCGTCATCTTCGGTGTGGTCGGAGGAGCCGCTTGCAACTACGCCACCAAGCTCAAGTTCCTCCTGCACATCGATGACTCCCTGGATATCTTCGCCATTCATGGCATCGGCGGGTTGGTGGGCGACCTGCTGACTGGTCTCTTCGCCGCCGACTACATTGCCCATCTCGACGGCGCCACCGTGATTGACGGCGGCTGGATCAACAAGCACTATGTCCAACTTGCGATACAGCTTGCCGACGGTGTCACCGGCATGGCATATTCCTTTGTCGTGAGCTGTGTGATCCTCTTCATCCTGAACTTCATCCCCGGCCTGCACCTCCGTTCGTCGGAGCAGGAAGAAATCATGGGCATGGATGAGACCGAGATCGGTGAGTTTGCCTACGACTACGTCGAGCTGTCACGCGATGTCGTCAATGGCCTGGAGCAAGAACCGGTTCAGGATCGGGTGGTCAGCAGCTCTGATGGGGAGCTTCGCGAGGAAAAACAGAACGTATGAGGGGTTATTGGTTTATTACCTTGGCCAAAACTGTACAGAAACTCTCAATCACTTGCATACCCTGTTCTAGATAATACCTTTTGTCAAATTAAATTCACTCCGAGCAGTCCTTGTGTCAGATTCTGCCGTATATAATGCCAGGAGGGGCAATGTTTCCACTTTCCCTTCTCGGAGGCCAGAGCTTGGCATGTTTGCAACTGTTGCCGTCTGCGGCAGCCGCATACCGCGGAACCCCCTACAAGAATGTCTTCCGGCATGCCATCAGGTCAAGCAGACATGGCCGACGACGAGCGACTAGAAGGCGTTCTGACTGGCTTCCCTCAGTCGCCGTCCGCTTTCGATGCCGACGATCGAATCTCATTTTCCAAGCTCGACAACAAGTTCATCCTCGAGACGGAAGAGGGCAACGAATTCGAATGGGACACGGCCCTGAGGCGGTGGATACCAGTGGTAGGCATTGCGCCCGTCCCACCATACTTGGAAGCGACAATGTCCACAAGAACTGCTCCTTAACCCATGGCACCTCCCGCATGGACGGATTCTGACATGATGAATCGTGATTTGCCTGTAGCTGGACCAATCATTGGTCGAACAACAAGGTGAAATCTACAAGGTGGCAGGAGTGGACGAAGACGCGACCGCTGTCCCGAAGAAGAAGCGCAAACATGCCAACGGCGATGACGTGCGTAAGACGGACCCCCTTGGCCTCCTGCTCGAGCTGACTTTGCTCTCAGCCTGGCCAGAAGGCCAAAAAACCGCGGGTGAACACGGCCGTCTATGTGACATCGATTCCTCTCGACGCCGATCAAGATGAAATCGAACATGTCTTTTCCAAGTGCGGAGTCATTGCCGAGGAAATCGATTCTGGCAAGGCCCGGATCAAGATGTACGAAGACGACCACGGCCAGTTTAAAGGTGACGCGCTCGTCGTTTATTTCAGACCAGAGTCTGTCGATCTCGCCATTCAAATGCTGGACGACACCGACTTTCGACTGGGCTCCGACGGGCCGATGGGCAAAATGCGTGTGCAGGCGGCAGATTTTTCCTACAAAAATCAGCAAGAGGCGCCGACCAAGAGCAGCAAAAAGGATCAGAAGAAGATCATCAAGAAGACACAGAAATTGAACAGGTAGGAGTGACTCGATCATGCGGAACCAGACAATCATGGCTGACGGGTGGGCAGCAAGCTGGCCGACTGGGATGATGACGAACCTCAGACATTGCCCGAGACGAGTTCGAAACGGGACAAGGTGGTCGTCTTGAAACATATGTTTACGCCCGAAGAGCTAGAGGTACGTCGCACACACGTTTTGAAGCGTCACATCTTGACAGCCTCCAGGAGGATCCGGCCGCCATGCTGGAGATTAAAGAGGACATCCGGGAAGAATGTGCCAAGCTGGGAGAGGTCACCAATGTGGTGCTGTTTGACCAGGAAGCAGAAGGCGTCGCGAGCGTCCGATTCGCCGATGCCGAAGCAGCTGCGGCGTGTGTCCGGGTACGCTCGCCTCCTATATCCTCCTCCTCTTGCTGATGTCTTGCAGCTCATGAATGGTCGCTGGTTCGACGAGAGACAGTTGGAGGCATACATTGCCACAGGGGTGGAGAGGTTCAAGAAATCAAGCGACAGGAGAGTCGGTCTTGACGATGATCACGATGACGAAGACGAAGGCGGCAGATTGGACAAATTTGGCGCCTGGCTGGAGCAGGAAGGTTGAGCAGAGCTAACCATCCTCATGAAGTCGCGCTTGTATCTCAAAGGCTGACCAGCCTGACGTTGGCAATTCGCAGGGCCGCCCGCCTGCTTCCATTCCGCAACAAGCAGCAAAGCTGGTCGGATCTTCACATTCCGTCATTGAGACGGCTGCGGCTTACTGCAAAAAAGACCAGCATGTGCACACAAAATGACTCTAGGAGTCGCCCAATCAATAGGCCCAAATACCCAACTTTATCGCCTCTGCTTGTCACTTTTTTTAATCCATTTTCTGCAGTCTGAGTGAGTGGTCACCGCCATCCTTGCTACGCCACTGCGAACCGCATGAACAGTTTTTACCCTGTACCTCCTATCGGCCTTTTAAAGCTCTCGTGACCTCTTTCGTGACTCCATAACCGGTTGGTTGCCGGTTACTCGATTCTCCTCTCATCGGCATCGCTGAGAACAACGAGTTTGTCTTGCCTACAGTGGTGGTCTCGGCACATCCTGCATTCTGACATGGCTGATCGAGAAGGGCGATGAGGTTGTCTGCTTCATGGCTAACATTGGACAAGAGGAGGACCTTGACGCGGCCCGACAAAAGGCTCTGCGGACCCGATCCTGTGGGCGCCCAACGAGCTGGAAGACGTCATCGTCGAGTTCGAGAAAGGAATCCTTGTGAAAATCAGCTCCAAAACGACGGGCGTGTGACTGAGTCGACAAGGGAAACTGCATCACCTTCGGCTGGCAGTCAGACGGAGAACGTGCACGATGAGAGCGAGAGCAGTATGGACGAGATTGGCTCGTTTGAGCCGAGTAAGACGGGCTGATTCATCAAGGTGCAGGCGATTAGGCTGAAGGATGGACTGGTCAGGCAGGAAAGGGGGAGAGATTGTAGTGGGTGTAGTGGTTTGAAGATTCTGAGAAATTCAGACTGAGAGTACATGAGAAGAGGCGTTTGGTCGGCGGTATGATACAAACCAGGGGCCTAAAGTATGAATAAAGAAATCAGACGCGATTGAGGACCAATGGGCGGACTCTTCGCTCGTCCGTGGAGCATCAGGCTATTCCCTCATAAAATTATGTCCCTCGGTCATTGTAGTATAGGAGACTACCGTCATAAGGATCTTTTTCAGCTCCCGAGCGTGGCCTTGCTTGCATCCTCCCTGCTCGCATCCTCCCTGATCCAGTCCTCGATCCGGGCGGCCGTGTCGCCGACAAGTTTCGCATATGTATCGCTCATGGCGAACATGCTCGTGTGCGCGACCACTTCATCCATGTCCTCCATGAACACGCGTATCCACGTCGGATCTCTGCGACCTGTGGTGGGGTCTATTCTCGGGAGGGCGCAGAATTTGCGGTCTCGTCTCTTCTTGGTCGTAAGTGGGCGAGATGAGGAAGATGACGGCTGGTTAAACGCTTCGTGATCGAGCGCTGAAGACCTTTTAAGCTGGTGATTGCGTGAAAGTCTGGCTGCCTTCTCGCGCTCCCGGATGCACTTTTCGCGGTTTCTCATTGCGCGATCGTACTCCTTCAATTGGCGTTCGTGTTCTTTCGTCGCAAGTTTGGCGTCTTTGTCATTGAAGGATGACAAGTTCAAAGGCAGCGGCTTAGTAGGAACGGGAGGAAGAGGAGGTATGCCGTCAAGTGCTAGTGTCGGTGTAGACAGAGCATCCTCGGACTGAGTGGAGGGTGCTGATAAGGTTGGTGCTGAGGTTGGTGCTGAGGTTGGTGCTGAGGTTGGTGCTGCTAAGGTTGGCACTGGTGAGATTGATGCTGGTAAGATTGGTGGTGGTGATAAGATTGATGCTGGTGAGGTTGGTGCTGGTAAGGTTGGCACTGGTGAGATTGGTGTTGATGAGGTTAGTACTGGTGAGACTGATGCTGGTGAGACTGATGTTTCTGCAATGTCGGTATCTGATGATTCCTGGCCGACTGCGGGCAGATCAGGGTCAAGCTTGAGGTCATTCAGGTCTTTATTGCTGTCGCGATATGCCTCCAGAGGCCACCTTGGGCGTGCCACGTCGCTGCTGACTGACGACGGGTAATGGCCAAGACTGTGCTCCTTGATCCCAGACGGCTTTGATTGCGTGTCCACCTCTTGCCATTCTTGGATCGGACCGGTGCTTACAGAATAGTAATTGACGAATCGCACTCGTCGCATGAGATGTCCGTTCGGCGCGCGTGGTGACGCAGATTCGTCCACATCCTCCAGGGCTCGGATGGCATTATAACGTCGCTGCAGTCCGGCGTAATCTGCCAGACATCCTCCAAACTCGAGATGCGACGTCACATAAGATTGGGTAGCTTTGGCAAGTCCACCATAATGCTTATTCCAGAAATACCAGGCTCGTTCTAGCGTGCCTTTCCGGCTAGCGAGACGGTGATCATTGGCGTAAGCTGGATTGTAAGCGGAGTCAGAAGGTATCGTGAATGGGTCTGGATCGGTGCTCAGTGGCTGTAAGGGATGTTCCTCCACAGCAGAGGACTTGGGCTGAGGAGAACGGAATATGCTGGCGATCCCTGTACCGACCACTCCAGGATGCATGCCCAGAAACGGGGTGTCGAAAGCAATGAGTCCGAGGATGCGACGGTGGAAGAGCTGTTGGCCGCTGGAGCTGTCGGGCGGAAGCAGAACCACCTCAGCACCCAGAATACCTCCAAGACTGTGGCCCACCAGGATGACATCGGTCGTCACCGACTCGTGAGGCACAAGCCTGCGGAAGTCAATAGTGTTCTCGTCTGCCCGTCTACGACCCACCATGCGCTGAAATCATCCCGTGCATACGAGATATTTCGACGAGACTTGTACCGTGGATAGATCTTTGTGTAGACGACATGAGTCTCGGCAAGGGCGAGGATCAGTAGGTTGTGGACATGTGCAGGAAAGTTCTTGAAGCTGGTCTCATCGCCCAGAAATCCATGGATGTAGATAACCAGGAGCGTTCTTTGGCTGCCCGCAACGGACTCGACTGGCCGCAGGGACTGAGTAGATGACGAACGAGGATCTTGAAAATGGGGAGCGTATGGATAGCATTCTGCAGAATATCCCGCAGATAACCCGTTGAAGTGATCCCCGGTCGAGCTGGGCATTTGTGACGTTCTCGGTGGCAAAGGCGGTGGTCCAGTCGCCATGTCGGCGGCGGTGGTTGTAATAACAACCATATGACATGTCCCAACGCAGTCTCAAGACGAGTACATGATTACATTTCTCCAAACCAACAAGTCAGGAACGTTACGGCTGATATGAGTACAGCCAATGCAGCAAGTCTGAATCTGCGTCATCGTGCAGCCGCTAACTTTGGCACCCAGTCGCGACTCGCGTGACAAACTCTCGAAAAGTTGCGAGCTCTGAAGCAGTCCCTGACTGCTGATCCATCTGGGGACTCTGCTTCGAGACAGCTGTCCACGTCTGGCCCGGCCATGGCTCCACAGGCTGAGATATCAATACCCAACACGGCGGTGTCGGGCACCGCAAAGCCACACACGATATACAACATCAGCCTGCGCTTGCCGCTACGTTCCTTCGTCGTCCAGAAACGATATTCTGACTTTCTCAGTCTACATAATGGTCTCACCGACCAAGTGGGCGGCCCTCCTCCGGTTGAATTGCCGCCCAAGTCCTGGTTCTCGCGCACGGTGTCGAATCCTGAGCTGACAGAAGACCGTCGAAAAGGACTCGAGAATTACCTGCGGACGATCAATGAAATCGATGACTCCCGGTGGCGCACGACGAGTGTATGGCGGACCTTCCTCAATCTTCCTTCTTCATTTGCGGACAAGACTTCCAGCAAGGGTGGCGCCTTCTATTCCGTGCTCTCCAGCCCTGGCGCAGGCGGCGCACCGATCACAGATCCCGTGGTCTGGCTGGACTGCCACCGCGACCTCAAAACCCAGCTTCATGATGCACGACTCAACCTGACAAACCGAGACCAGGCCTCGACTCCTCAGAAGCAGCATGAAGCGAGTGCGGCGGCAAAGAGTTGCTTGGTGAAGGCAGGAACCATGATCACGGCACTGGAGGACGGGCTGGACAAGATCCAGAAGGTCGCTGACGGAGGCCGGGGTGGGCAACAGCTAGGAGATGGCGAGATCAGAAGACGGAAGGACCTGATCGCTTCTGCGAGAAAGGACAGAGACGGTCTCGAGAACTTGTTGAACGCCATGATGAACAAGTCGAAACTGGATAGTACGGTCGCGTCGATACAGGACAAACAGAACCTCCTCGGCCCGAACCTGAAACCGAGCGGACGAGTGCTGGGCAGAGAGACGACCGAAACTCGGGAACTCGACAATCACGGCATTCTCCAGCTGCAGAGGCAGAAAATGGCCGACCAAGACCAGGGCGTGGAGGAGCTGAGGAAGATCGTGCAGAGACAGAAAGAGTTGGGTATCGCCATCCACCAAGAACTCGAGGTGCAGAACGAGATGCTGAGAATGGTGGACGAGGACGCCGACAGAGTCCAGAACAAGGTCGGCATTGCCAAAAAGAGAATCGGCAAGATTTCGTAGTCACAGCGAGCTTTTTGTGCTTGGTCTCTGGGTATCTATCTATCCGTGTTACACGATTGGGGACGGATGCCCTGCATCGTCATCATCACACTCATCTTGCATCATCCACCAAACCTCACTTGGATATCATGAACGCGTCGGCCTCGTCCTGAGTGACATCGGAGACTGGCGACTGCCCGTGGTCGATCAAGCCGAGCTTGTTGATCCTAATTCTCCACCAAAGCTCTTTGCGATTAACGCCGAGCTCTTCTGCCATGATCTTGCTCTTCAGCTGCCGGAGCGCATCATTGTACAGGACTGGTTCCTCCAACCCGAGCATTTCCTCCCTCATCACTCCAAGGCCTTCGACGACCCGGTCGTAGTTGGCGTCGCCAAAACTGTCCCGGATTTGGTTCTCGATAATGCCGATCATCTGCTTGAGCAGGTCCTTGACGGTGTCCAAATCATCTGTTGCTGCCAACGCTTGTTTGAATTCGGGCACGGCATTGTCCGCGGAAATCCGGCTCCGTTTCTCTTTGCGGAGGAGTGCTTCGACATCGAGGCCCGATAACGGTGTCTCCGGCTCGTGATATCTCCTCCGGCCTTTCAGCTTGGGGGGCACTTTCTTGACGTCGGCGGCCCTGATTAACCTCGCCACCGCCTCTTTGCTTCGAGTCTGCAGCTCTTCCGGTTGTTTGGCGTAGGCGAGAAACGCCGCCGCCTTCTCAGGAATTCCTTCATCCGGGTGAACGGCGCGATACTTGATGGCTCCCTCGATGGTGTGGAGCACGGGAGAAAATGTGTCGTCCATGGCCATGTATTCCTGACCGTCATCATTGACGAGACTCATCCTGTCGACATAGTCATCCATTGCGTGCAACAATTCGTCCCCTGGCAGGTTACGGTGCTGCGTCAGACTTTTTCCCGACACCGTGAGAACCTTGTCCAAGGGGGGGAACCGGTATGACCGAATATCCTCGGCAAATGGCAGGACATTTTCAATCAGGCATTCAATGTCCGTTTCAACCAGGGGGGAAAGTAATGTCACGACCGGCTCGGCCATGTCCTTCTTGACGAACCTCGCTATCGCGACAGATCCGAGCTCGAAAAGGGCGTGGATCAAGGAGGACAGTGCCCAAGCCGCTTTGTCGTTGCCTTTCTGCGCGACCAACATATTGGCATTGTCTAGAAGCATATATCGTTCAACCTAGCAAAGTCAGGACAAAAATCCAGCGCGGCGGGGATAATTTACATTCTCGGCGGGAATAAAGCCCAAGATCTCGTATGCCATGTCGGTCTCGAGCTTGGTG
>Ga0255336_100606_pt1 | contig 48176 bp, 60 predicted proteins | sample MeOH1_35cm_T3_17_FD_189102 | JGI IMG/M metagenome (GOLD analysis project Ga0255336, IMG submission 189102) | Sandy soil microbial communities from University of British Columbia, Vancouver, Canada - MeOH1_35cm_T3_179 | ecosystem: Engineered > Artificial ecosystem > Sand microcosm > Unclassified ... | reverse complement strand
GTTGATTCGGGCCATGTTGCCAAAGTTTGGGGTGACGCGACCTGAAGCGAGAAAGATGTCGTGTGGCAGGCTGGTGGATGCTGTCAGCAAATCGGCCGGCCCGGGGCAGGAGATACTCACCGAGATAATGAAGCAATCTGTGAGAACAACGAAGGTCGGCAAGCGTGTTGAGGGCTGGACGCGGGAATCGAAGAATGGAACCGGCGGGGTTTGAAGGAAAAAAATAAAGGAGTCCAGGCAGGCAGCCTTTTTTGGTTACCCCTGTGGACGTCCGATCTCGTTTCAAAAAAGAGATTTGCTCAGCCACAGACGGCTGGGTCCCCGGGCTCCGGCGCCACTCAGACGAATACAGAGTGGCCCACCAGGCTGATTACGGAGGCAACCGTACTCTGCTCCTTTGCTGCCTGGCCAGTCGGCAGCAGGTCTCAAGATACAGACACCGTCATCTCGGGCAGAGCCTGCAGGCAACGGGAGCGGGAGAAAGAAAGTCTTCAGGTGGGGGAGGCGGGCATCCGGTCTGATAAATCAGATTTCTCCATCTTGAGCTACTGCATGTCCGCTTCCGCCTTAGCTCTGTCACTCTTTCCCCATTCCCAATTGGGCCACGTTTCGGGCAGCATCCGCATGCCCTTGGGTTTCTTGCCTCACTCTCACCAGCTTGTCACAGTGTCATTCCACCGGTGCTGACTCCTGCCTGCGCCTGAGAGGACGAGGTTGGAAGATGAGGCCACGAATACTACACCTCCTCGTCCTCTGCGCCCTCTGCGTGGCTCTGGCGGCCGCGTGGTCGAAAGAGGACTATGAGATCTTCCGGCTGAAAGACGAGGTCGAGGCGGCCGAAGGATCGGATGTCTCTTTCTACGACTTCCTGGGCGTCACGTCGTCAGCGTCGGCCGACGAGATCGGGAAGGCGTTTCGGAAGAAGTCGCGCGCCCTCCACCCGGACAAAGCCAAGCATGCCTTCATCGCATCGAGATCGACCCCCAAGGCGAGGAAGCCTGGCGAGAAAAGGAAACCGGGAGTGCACGTGTCGAAGGGACCGTCCGAGCGCGAGATACAGAAATTCCTCAAGCAAGCTAGCGAACGGTACAGCCGGCTGGGAGTGGTGGCCAATATTCTCAAAGGGCCGGAACGAGAACGATATGACTTTTTTCTCCGGCATGGCTTTCCCAAGTGGAGGGGGACAGGCTACTACTACTCAAGATATCGACCGGGTCTGGGGACCGTCCTGGTTGGGCTGTTCTTGGTTGGTGGTGGAGCTGCGCACTACTTTGTGCTGATCACGAGCTATAAAAGACAGCGCCAGTTTGTGGAGAGATACATCAGAGATGCCAGAAAAATGGCGTGGGGCGATGAGTCTGGCATCAGAGGTATCCCAGGTCTGGGTGATCCCGTCGTCGAGGTGGCCCCAGCGGCCGAGGAGCCGGACCCGACGGCGAACCTGAATCGGCGACAGAAACGGGAGCTTGAAAGACAGAACAAAAAGGACAAATCAGGAAAGGCGAAGCCGGCGAAGATGTCTGGAACTGCTGTCCCACAACAGTCGTCGTCATCCTCGACGGGTGGCAAACGGCGAGTAACGGCGGAAAATGGTAAGATTCTTGTCGTCGACTCTGTCGGCAACGTGTTCCTCGAAGAGGAGGATGAGCAAGGCAACGTTCAGGAATATCTGCTGGACCCCGAGGAAATCTACCAACCCACGATCCGCGACACCGCTCTGGTGCGATTACCCCTCTGGTTGTACCGCAAAGCCAGGGAACCCTTTTTCAAGAGCTCGATACCCGTCAGCAGCGACAAACTGCCTCCTGTCGAGACCGAGCCTCCTCTGCTCGAAACTAGCTCGAGCCAAGACTATGATTCCGGCTTTGAGATCGTTGACTCGACTGGGATTCAGAGGGAGATAGAGAAGGCCTCCGGTGCCAAAAAGAGAGGCAAAAAGGGAAAAAAGTGAAGCTGTCAATTGTAGATCAATTCCACAGCACATGTACCATTATGATATAGGAGATGAATAAGAGCTGTAGAGATAGCGAGGTCGTGTATGGCCTAACCGTCTGACCTGGCGAAGCGTGCATTGATTTGCCGAATAATGTGGGGTCTTCGCAACCGCGCCGTGGTCCTTTCTTGACTCATTCTTCACTCTGCCACCATACATGCATTCATGCTCATGTCCCCCTGCTCATTGGGGGTCTGTCGCTTACTAGTCATCATGCTATACGAACATCTTTGCAATCCCCATCAACGATGAGATGCTTTGTCCGACTCCTCCCCCCATTCCGGGCAACGCGGTTCCGCCGGTAAAATCTCTCGCTCCGCCACGAGCATAGTATCTGTCAGTCTCGCTCCGGTATGGGTTTGAGCCGACCATGGATTGCAAACTTCTCGGAAGTCGGATGCCGAATTGAGCCAAAAGCTTCGCGAGAGCGCCGCCGGTGATCAATGGCATGATGACGAGGAGGAAGACTCTCAAGGGATGTCGTCGCATATATGAATATACTTCGCGCAGGAATCGGCGGATTCGGGCCACGAACCCGGACCGAGGGCGGGCGCGGGAGTGGCGAGAGGAGGAGTATGCACGAGAAGACCCGAGTGAGAATATAGAGGATACGCTGCGAGAAACCGACGGCCGCGAGGCGTAATATTTCCTGCTGGGGCTGCGCGAGCGCGAACGCGACCCGTTCCCGGTGGGGAGGCCGTCATTCCAGAAACCCATTCTGTGCCGAATGGAGATGGCGATCCTGCAGGCAGTTCGCAAGGATGATGCAGTCGGGCTTTCGGTCCTTGGTCGAGATGTTGAAAGCAGTGGTCCCTCTGGTTGATCCGCCGTCGCTGATCCAATTTGAATGCAGGTTGCGGAGGCGGAGGTCAGACAGACGCTATGCCCGTTGCATCCCAGCCTCTTCTGTGCCAACCGTTTGCTGTGCGACAAGCAGAATACTCCTCAGAATATTCCTTAGAGATGGTCGGTGTGCAAAGGGAGTTTCATCAAATGTTACAACGGTCCTAGCAATTGGAGTGGCTGGAAAAGGCTGGAGAGATGCGGGTCAGCCCGTGGATCCGCTGTCAGCTCTTTGGTTTCACCAAATCCATTCCAGGCAAGGTTGCAAGTGCAGCTGAAAGCCACTGTGGCGCGGTTGACGTCATCGGCCGTGAAGATTGCCAGGCAGACCATGCGCATGCACGGCCAACACCTGTCTTCTGCCTAGATTGTTCAGACTGACAGACTCTTCTCTATTCAGCCTGCATGGTCATCACAAGAACAGCGTCTCCGACCAGCCACTCGTCGAGTGTTTGACCAGAAGCTACCGACAATCTGCTCAGGTCAAGCAGACGTTGAGGCAGCAGTGGAGGTGAGGAAGCATGGCTGACCTGCCCAATTATTGTAAGTGGTGTGCATATTTCTGTCATCCATCTCTGACCATGGCGTAGACGGCGTCCTCGAAATTCCACCCACTGCTTCTGCCGAGCAGATTCGACAGGCGTACAAGAAGGCCGCGCTGAAATGGCACCCTGATCGCGTGCCAGCCGACTCGCCAGAACGGCCGAAGAGGACGAAGAAATTTCAACAAATCAACGATGCCTATTATACACTCTCGGATGTCACCAGGCGACGAGACTATGACGATGCCCGGAGTTGGCACACCGACACCAGCACAAGTCCCGCTGGTGAAGAACGGCGGCCTCCTCCCAAGACCGACGGGAGTTTCCCATGGTCGGCATTCGGTTTCAGCGGCACACGGGAGTCCCAGGAGGAAAAGTTCGCCAATGATCAGTTCGGGAGTGCGTTCGAGGAGATGATGGGTGAGGCCGAGCTTTCAGAAGACGAAAGCGGCCGAAAAGTGCCCAACAGGAAATTCTGGAGTATTGTGGGAGGCATTGCTGGCGCCTCTCTGGGCTTCATTGTGGGCAACTATGTCGGCTTGATCCCTGGTCTTATTGCAGGCAACAGGCTGGGTGCCATCAGGGACGCCCGAGGAAAGTCCGTGTATGAGGTATTCCAAGAGTTGGATCAAAACCAGAAAGCCCGATTGTTGAGCGAACTTGCCGCCAAGATATTCCAAGGAGCAGTCAGCTGAGATGGATTTTGTGACGTCAACCTCTTTTATCCGCGTTTTGGGACCCTGATTTTTTGGATATTGAGGCAAACAGGCGGGTTTGAATCCGCCTCGGTCACGTGATGACCACAGTGATTGTTCGTCGGAGGGAAGCCATGGATCAACGCAAGTCTCCACAGGTTGCACACAGTCATGAGACAACCGGAACATACCCAGACGTGTGAATGATGGAAGAAATGGAAAGCGGGTTCTTAGATACACTAGTCAGAATTTTCTATCTGTACAATGTCATCATCACCACAATATCTCCTAATTCCTGCCGGCCGCTGATAAGCCCGCAAGACCTCGCTCTATCATGGTCTCGTAATTTTCAGTCGTGTCTACCTATCACAACGCCCGGCAATGCAATGCAAAATGTACTGTGCGGTGGGGTTGAATATCAACCCTCAGAAATGCAACCATCGCAAGCCCCGCCGGCTCTGCCTGCCAGGATAAAAGTGGCCGGCGGAATGGCGGTTGGCGACAGGGCCATTGTTACCGGCGCTGTCGTTGGTGAGCGGAGTTTCATATTGGCCGTCGCCTCGCCGATGGCGACGTGTTCCTTTCTCGATCATGTCTTGGATATCGCTGTTGTATCCTTGTGGAACGTGGTGCTTCGTCCGGACGCTGGGAAGGAGGTCGAGCAGGAAGCTCAGGACGTAGAAGGTGAAAATCAGGGCGATGACCCATTCGATCACCGCAGCCACGTTACGGTGGTGGGTATAGCTCGTCGAGGCAAAGACGATGGCGAGGAGAATCTCGACGATGATAAAGGTGAGCTTGGCCCAGAATGAGATGCGAAGGCTGCGGTGGTTGCGATAGTGGATACCCAAGCGCTGGTATTCTGCGCAGAGGAAGATGGCGCTCAAGATGTATCCGAGGATGAAGAGCAGTAGAAGGCCGTCGTGTAGCCGCGAATGATGGTAGGTATCGAAAATGCTGAGCAGGATCAAACCACATGCGCCAGCAACGGCCAAGACAATCGCGATGATGCTGAGCGCCTTCTGTGTCAAGCTTGTGTTGGGTGCAAGACGGCCCATGTGGCGGAGCCATCGATCTGCCATTAAGCCCAAGTCGAGGGAGACGGTGGTGATGACGGAGCCGGTGATAAACAAAGGCTTGAGGCCAAAGGCACCGATGTCTGAGATGTATGCTATTGTCTGGCCCGATTCCATCGAAGGGTAAATTGGGTGCCCCTTGACTTCCCAATCAATGAACATGGCGAGCAGCATGCCTGTGATGGTCCGTCAGTACCATGGTCTGTCTGTGGACAAGATCCGGCTCACCCAACCACATGCCGGCCGATATTATTGGAAAAAGCCATGCTCCGGGAGTGATGAACCAGGCCATGGGAACGATCGATGGAGAATAGGGCCGAGAAGGAGTCTGGTCTGGTGATTATTGAAGTCCTGGCATGTAACGAGGGTTGTGTGCCAGAGCGTGGACCGGCGTTATAACGGTGGTGAAGAACTGTGGATGTAAGGTTGCGCTGGAGTACGACCAGTTTTGAGGCTATGCCACGCGCCATCTACCACACCCCATGCCATCACGAGCGGCGAGAAAAATGTCGCTGCTGGTAGCAAATTGTCACCTACACGTCATTGTCGCGGCGACGGAGTTAGTGGTGGAGGCGACCGGAAGCGGGAATTGGCGCATTTGCTCAATAACCGCAGACTTGTGTGCCGGGCAATCCGAAGCTCGTGCTGCATGGCCTGAAATTGTGCTTTGGCAAAGCCGTCATTTGCAATCAAATCGTGCGTGGTCAGCACCCGACCTCCTCCCGTGAATGACAAACTTGGACGCCACTGCTGAATGGGGTGGCAGGGAGTGGTGGCAGGAGTTGACGATGATGTCATACTCTCTAATGTGCTAGATCTTCAGGCTGCACGTCTTCATTATCGTTTCGGCTTGATTAATACTGGCATGATCCTCCTGGTTTGACTGATTTGAAGACTAAATGTCGACTTATAATTTGTCCTCAGTTGAGGGTTGCCCTGGCGAATATCAGCCAGTCAAGATCCTTCGCACCTCGTCTCTCTGTTCTTCGCTAACACCAACGCTGCCCAGGTAATTGTCCACGTCGCCGTGAACCGATGTTATGTGTTGCAAGATCTTGTCGCAGAAATCACTCGGACAGCTGGCAAACGACTCATCTAAACCTATGCTGGCAATCTCCTTCAATCTGCCCTCCCTCTCGCGCTCAAGCTCCGGCTCCGACTGGACATAATCGTCTGATATTGCTTCCAGGTCGACGCTGCACAGAAGGAGAACAAGGATGATGATCAGCCCGGTTCGGTCCTTGCCCTGGGTACAATGAACCAGAACGGGATAGGCTGAGCGGTCTGCTAAGACATCAAAGACCTCCTTAATCTCTGGGCCGCTGTGATCCAATGTGTCCAGTGCTAGTCCAACGAGGCCGCGCGATTGCATCAGCTCCGAGCCCAGCACAGAGATGGCCTGTGTTCGGTATCCCAATCCCATTAATATGACGAGTTTGGCCAAGCTGGTGTACTTTAGCTGCCACACAAGATGCCTCTCGAAGCCTTTGCCGTTGAGATTGATCTCCACATAGCGAAGGTCTGATATCTTCAGCGGACCGGCAACGGCACTCGTTGGCAAAGGTCCTTCTGCTGGCTGAGTGGTCGCCAGCATTTCAGAGTGCTTTTGGACCGCATTGATGTGCTCCGTCGTCGAGCGAAGGTCGATAACAGTTGCGATGCGGAACTTGTTCACGAGTTGATCTCGATCCGACGCGCTGCACTCATCCGGTCGAGCGCTTCGGAACAACAGACAGGGCTTGAGAGCAGGGGCGCCCAGGATGCGACTGACATACGCTCCGACATCCCGGAAATTCAGCAGGTTGTCAAATTGGTAGGGTCCACTTGTCGTAGTGCCCGTCATCGTCCAGAACCTCGAAGCCTTGCGGCCGAAGGGATGGAATAACCTTTATGTTTTGGGAACATGCAAGGGCGAAAATAAGCTGCAAATCGAGAGAAAAGGCTGGCTGCAAGTTTGTGGAGGCCTTGTTTCAGGTGAGCAGGGATAGTGAGATCGCCTCATCCAGCTAGACAGCCCACCGCTAGACAACTCGCCGTTTCACACATCGTAATGCACACCTTGAATGAACAGAAGATCTGGAATGAATACCGACAGGGCGTCGGGCTTGTCCAATGCGCAAAAACGGCCCCAGCTGGCATAGCCACAGCGACATGGCTCCACCGGAAGAAGCTCTGACCCGCTCAGGTGATGACGTCGGTGGAAGCGGCTGAGGTGTGGATGACGATATGATGGTGCTGTGAGTGGGCGAAGGTGGCGGGCATCTGAACGTACCTTCAATATCGATCGCAACACCTCTGCATAACATGTCCTTGGAGCGCTTCCAGGTTTGCGCGACCGAGATGACTTGACACAAAGCTGAGAGCGCGTTATGGCGGCCCAGACAGCCATCTCTACCCACCACGGCGTCCAGTCAGCCTCGAACAAGTTAGAAGACCAAGGTTGCTTCGGTTCTGGCTCTTTCCAGGCGCAAACATTGCTGACTCTGTTAGCGGCATCGGCGGCCCTTTACGTGACCCGAGAAGTGTTTTCCAAGCAGAGTCCACACCCGGTCCTTGACCTGGATGGTCGACTGTCCTCCGCAGGCAAGTTTCATTGCACGCTCCCTCCTCCAACAGATAGTTGACCTCAGGCCCAGGCGCAGCCACATCGCTCAAGTACGCCCGCGCCCAAGACTTACCCTCGTACCCCTCGACCGGCGGAGTCAATTTGTCCGCAGCCGGCGCAGCCGCGAGTCTCGCTGAGACCAGGGCGAAGTCGATCGAGGCGTGGAAGCCCGGTGCCACCCCGGCCGCGAGCAAAGCAGCGTTGGCCGCAAAAGACTATGAGATGGATCCTGCGTGGTCACCCGTGAAACTGAGCCAGGCCAGCTCCAAGGCGGCGCTCCAGGCGCATCGGGATGCACCGGGCGTCGGTGTCTGGAAAGCGCCAGACTCCGAGCAGGGGCAATCTGCTGCCAGCCATGCCCTGTACAAAGGCCCACCCAGTCCTGGGGTGAGCCGAGACATCTCAGCAGATTCCCATCGGAAAGCCCTTCTTGCCGCTTCAGGTGCCATGTCAGGGAGCCGGCGTCGAGCAGAGTCGGCTCCGATCCAGCCTCCCCGGGGAACGGCATCATGGGCACTGAAGGCAGCAACCTCTTCTCACCTCACACGTCCTCGTACTCCCCCGGTTGACTTCACCGGGGGAGACCCTGGATCCGAAGCGAGATGGGTGCAGAGCATGGTGCAGAACATGGCGCAGAATAATGCCCCAGGAAAAATGTACACCTCGAATCCACCGGTGTCGATTGAGGTGGAGGAAAAGAACCGTCAGGACATGCTGAGAGCTTCCGCTGTGGCGATGGCGAGGAAGATGTATGCCATCCAACAGAGCCATATCGATGCCGCGAAAGAGCTCCGAAAGTCGGACAGCCACTCCGCTGCCAACCACGCCCGACGTCGCACCCTCTCGGACACCTCGGCCAGCGTCGAGTCGGAGACGAAAGCCGGCGGCCCGCGGTATGAAAATCTCGAGGAAGCGGCACGGAGACTGGCGCAGGAGAGACTGGCGAGATTGCATGACGAGCACGCCGAGTATCGAAGCTATTATGTACAGCACGTTCCTCCTCCGCGGTCACGGCTCTCTCTCCGTCCTCGACGACGGACCTCGAGCCTCAGCGAGGTCGACAATGCCGACGAAGAGCAGTCCCGGGAGATCCGATCACAGATGTCTCTATTCCAAACTCGGCTCGCCGAAGTCGACAGCAAGAAGCGACAGGCAGACCGGGATGCCCTTCTGGAGGTGGCCCATCGGAATGTGTCGGCTCGCATGAATGCGATCGACGAGCAGGTCTACCTGGACACGGGAAGAGCCCGACCGGAACAGCGCGAGCTCTGGGAGCGACAAGCGCGTGAGAGAGCCCAACGCGATAGCGACGAGAGGATGATGAACGTCGGAAAGATTCATATCGGAGGTGGGGTCTATCTGGAACAAGCCGAAGTCGATGCCATCGCCAAGGCCCGTCTTCAGCCAACCCTGGACGATATCACGGAGAAAGCAGAAAAGCAACGGGCCAGGGATGAGGAGCTCCGACTGGAGCAGGAGAAACAAAAGGCCGAGGCGGACAAGGAAAAGGCCGAGTTGAAGGCGGCAAATGGTGAGTGAAGATACAGAAGCACATCGTTGGAATGATGCATCAATCGCTAACCCTGGCCAGAGCGGGAGAGAGCTGAGGCAAAGGCCCGACAGGCAGAAGAAAAGCGAGCTCGTAAAGAGGAGGCCGCGGCTGGAAAGGAGCGGGCCCGCCAGGAGAAAGAAGAGAAGCGAAAATCGAGGGAGAAGCCTGGCCGCTTCTCAGTATTACTCGGATGGAGCGTCACAGGCGTGACGACGGCAGCGCCGGGGGCCATGGAACCTGTCATTGCTGCACCGACCGCGGTTGGGGTCCGACCACACACGGCTGGAATCGAATCCAGCACACCAATCGAGGAGGCAACGACCGGTGAACACGTTGCTGTTGACCCATCCCAGATTGTCGAGCCAACCGAGGAGGCGGCCCTAGAAGTCAACAATGGCACCTCTCTGCCGGTAGAGTCAGGAACTCCGGAGGAGGTCGCAAACCCGGAGGAGCAGGTGGTGACCTCGCCGCCGGCAGGAACCACGCCGACCGCATCGCCGACCAAAGGGGAGTCGAGAGTCAAGTCTTGGTTCAGAAGCAGGTTCCGAACGTTGAGCAAGACGCAGAACGACCTCGAGGAACAGCACACAATCACGCCCGACACCGCCCCACCGGCGACTGCGGGACCAGAAGGCGCTGCCGACCATGACACACCGAGGTCCGGTTCCGTCCGTGACGTTGCCTTGGCCGGACGCACGACCACCAACGAGACAGAAGATTTATACGGCGCCTCCGGTGACGATAGACCGGTCTCACCTCACCGAGAAGATGGTCCAAGGTCTGTTGGAGCCAGTGGTCCGGCTCCCTCTCTCAACAGGTCGGTCAGCCCCATCTCTTCTACTGAAGCGGACGGCGGGCCAAAGGTGTCAACAGACCAGCCGGGATCCGAGACCTTTGAGTCAGATTCCGAACCCAGAGGCCGAAAAGGGTTTCGACAGAGGTTCCTGAACAAAGTCAAACCAACGAGAGAGGAGAAGGTGACCGAGCCCCAGCTGAGCCCTCAGCCTGAGCCGGATGAGCCGGAACCTCAACCCAGTCTTGAACCAGCCAGCACTCATTCTGACGAGAATGAAGACTTTGAGGAGGCCAGAGACACTTTCGTGGAGGAAACCCTGGCGCCACCATCGAAGCTGTCCACGGCCAAGCCTGGTAGTCCGGTTGGATCACGGGAAGGGAGCAAATTTACTGAGGATCTGTAACAAACTAGCTACTTTTGTCGAGTGTGTCAAGTGATGATGATTACGAGGACGACAAATACGAAGGAAGGAATAAAGGATGACTTCAGCAACACGTTGTCTTGTCGTGTACACAGGTCTAATTTGGCTCGCTGCGCTACGGTATGAATTAAATCGAGTCGCACACAATGTTGTTTGGCAACAAATCAGTCTATGCGGTGGAAGAGAGATATATATAGAGCGCTAGCTGGGGCGGAATGTGCCAGCTCAAAAAGTGATGGAACAACCCCTGATGTCTTTGCATCGGCCACAGCACATGCCTATGTCAACCCTGCTCCTTACCTTTAGAAAATTCATCTTCTAACTTAAGAACAAAATATCTTATACTTTAACCCTCGTTAGTAGTCAGGATCATATCTGCGTTTCCTGGAATTTGATGGACTTGTTCTCGTCAACAAGGTACGTCAGCTCGTTCAACGTGCACAATTCCTTTCAAATCCTTATGATCATACAAGCAGGCAGCTCTGATACTCTCCTTCTATTCTCCTCCTCCTCCTCCTCCTCCTCCGGCTTATGCTTTAGTTGGAACATTCCATCCTGCCCGTTTAATCCAACGGGCAGCTCGGCCAGCCCGTCGATTTCCTGGTTCCTGACCGCGGCCATGACATCGTGACTCGGTGTGGATGGCCGTGATGAGAATTGCTCGTAAGGGGCGCGTGTGCCGGTGCTGACGTCGTTATCGGCGAGCTCACTGACCGTCAGCCCGTGCTGGTGGTTGTGGACCACCGAATTCCGGTAGGTGGGGGGGTCGGGCATGTCAGCTGATGCGGGACTCGGATAGACAGAGGATGCAGTGCTTTGTGGCGAGGTCTCATGGTGATGGTAGTGGTGATAGTGCTGGCAGCACAATTGACAGTGGTCATGTATCGCCGTCACGGCCAGGACCGGAGAATGTGGGGTTGGAACGGCAAATACAGGTTGACGATAACCGAAGCGTCGACTTGGATCCTTGGCTTCTGGTCTCTTTCCCAATTGACATTGGTGGTGAGCTGGCCAGTTGAGGAGATCACTGCGATCTCGTCCGACGGGTCAGTGATTTCTGGCTGGGGAAGCCTCTCAGCGGTTTTCGTCTCTTGGTGCTGCCTGTAGGCCTTGTAGGCCTTTTTCGATATGGCCACGACTATCATTTCGGAGCCGTGCTGGATGACTGGAGCCGACCAGGTCCAATCTGAGACTCAGAGTTTCGTTGAAGGTCCGAGTGAAGGAAACGGTGCGCTGTAGGAGGTCCGCTGTAGGAATCTGCGGTAGGAAGCTGCTGTGTCAAAAATTATTTCTCTCTTAGGACAAAGTTGATAATATAGGAGATCAAGTCAACAAGTACAACAGCGCTTGATAGCAGTGGACCATCATCTATCCACTCATCCCTTGGAGTGACGCCAGCGTATCTTTGAACCCACAGGCCATCTCTTGTTCGATACCTGATTTGTGTTGGCCTCTCAACTGAGCCTGACCTGCGCCCTCGCAAAGTTGTCCCAGCGACATCATTGGCGTCGTCGGGATCCTAGAGACCACAGCAGGTACTTGCAGAAGATAACGGTCCCGCGCTCGAAAGAGGGAAATTCGCGAGCGGACATAATTAAGCAATCTTAGCTCCAGGATCCATGTCCAGATGCCGTGGCACCGGAGCCTCTCCTAGCGCTGCCGCCTCCTGGGCGGCCTAACCGCGCCACGGCAATTCCCAGGAGTTTCATCTCACCTGATGTAGATGAAGTTATTTCAGCTCGTGAATGTTGCTACATTCGGATATCCCAGCCTGGGAAGAGCACTGCTGCAAGGGTCAATGCCGCCTCTAGCTTAGGCACAATGTTGAGGAGCGCCTGGCCAAGTTCTGGTCAAACGCAGATCACCCCGCGACGACTTTAGGGGCCGACTCATTGATTCGACGACGATATTCGTCCAGGGCGGACCGGCTGTTCCATACCTTCGCAACGAGCACAGTCCTGCAAGGAAACGTCACTCAGATGGACAAGGGCTTTTGCTAGGAGAGAGACTATGCATCAGCATAGCCCATCTAGCTGCTCGATCGCTGCTCAGCCCTGCTCCCCATGTGAGTCTGGCAACTTTGGCGCTGTTGATGAAGAGAGCAGGCCAGGTATGTAAGATACATATATTTATAAAGCTGTTACACTCCTCTCGAAATCCCATCTCCCAACGCAGTCACTCTTGCAGCCTTTTTATTCCACGTCCTTTCTCAAAATGCACTTGTTAAACGCGACCTGTCCTACATCCCATGACCAGAATGGCATGCCCAACGTCGAAGAGCCTATCATCGGCTCCCTGAAATTCCAAACATTGTTACTCTACATCTCTGCCGGCCTCACGGGCGTCACTGCTCTGCTTTGTCTTTTGTTGGCTTTCAGGCACCTTGCCTGCTACATCAGACCGAGAGAACAACGCCAAATCCTCCGAATCGCCTTCTTACCCGTCGTCTTCACCGCACTCTCTTGTTTATCGGTCTACAGCTACGAAGCGTCGCAATACCTGGGGCCAGCACGTGATCTATACGAGCCCGTCGCCCTGGCCGCCATCTTCCTCTTGTTCGTCGAGTTCGCGGCCCCAGATTTGGACACACGCGAAAGATACTTCTACGAACTGGAGAACAAAGTCCCCGCTGAAGGCCAGAGCCGATTCTCCAGAAACAAGATCTATAATATCATTCCTGGTGGGAGCCTCCGCTGGTATCAGGTAAACAATACAGTCTGGTGAATGGGTTCGTCAATACGCTAACTCCGAGCCAGTCCAAATATGTGGCCGTCTTCATTTACTTCTTCGTCACTATCGTCATTCGCCTCGTGCAAGAACTCACCCAGGCCGCCGGTCGATACTGTCAAGCTTCGTTCAGTCCCGCATTTGCACATATTTGGGTAAGAGCACGAGCACACAGGACAAATCAATATTCAGGGACCGTATTAACCATTCCTTAGGTCCTGGTCATCTCCAGCGTTGCCTTGCCCATCGGTGTCATCGCCGTCATTCAATTCTACTTTCGTCTCAAGTCCGAGCCACACTTCAAGATACATAAGCCGACGGCCAAGTTGTTCAGCTTCAAAGCAATTATATTAATCATGTTTATTCAAGAGGTAAGCTTGACTGTTCCATCATCCTGACAAGATCTCGACTCCTCGTCCTCTCCTCAGCAGGGCGTACTAACGTCACCGTAGATCGTCTTTGCCATCGTCTCCCAAAAACTCAAGAGCAGCTCCAAGGTCACCGCCCGCGATCTGGGCGTCGGTCTTCAAAATTGTCTCATCTGTTTGGAGCAAACCGTTGTTGCCATCTGGTTTCACTGGTCCTTCAGCACGCGCGAGTATCGCGAGCTCCGTCAGACTTCGACCGACGAGCCATTCAACATCTTTCGTGCGGCGCTCGACGCCTTAAACCCGGCCGACCTGTTCGTGGCCGCTGCCTATTCCGTCAAGCTGCTGTTCGGCGGTGTCAGCCCGAGAGGCAGTGGTCATTGGAGCAAGAGTGGCGGGTACGAGAGGATGGACGACTCCCGTAACGTCCAGATGCAGGGCGTGCCCTCACATAGTCCGTCGGGGTCCGTCAGCGACATCGATCAATACCCGAAATACAATGATCCGAGAGAGCTAGAGGAACAGCGGAGTCGATCGCCAATGCTGTCGGTGCGTTATCAGAATGCCTATCCCCCATCCTATGAGAATAGATACGACAACGGTCCGTGATGATGTCGGATTTCTGAGGTCAGGAACGGGAACTGCCCCGGAGAGATGAAAGCCGGCAAGACATCTGAGAATCTTACAGGTATTGCAAAGGGTTGGGCCTTGGGCGTCCAACACCGTTGTTGATTGTCGATAGAGGTCTCCGGCGTCCGAGGGTGACAGTGGTTTTCAATTTGATGGTGGCATCAAGAATTTCAGCAAATTCAATCGTGGCCTCTCTCGACTTCCCACCATCAGCAGGGCGCACAAATCTGAACCAGCCATTATCATGTTTGTCTTGGTCATTTTCATCTCCAGACCTCCTCGCTTCTAAACTTCCTTGTCTTGAACCCGCGCTGTCTGTCATCTGTATCAGCTAGCTGACCCAGCCAACATTTATCAACTTTTCTTCGGCCACTCAAGTTTTCCTGTGAGGTCTCATCCACTAGCAGAATCTTGCATACTTCCAGCCTGTATTCCAACCCTTTTCGGGATGAATCAAGAATATACCTTGAAGTTACTTCCTTGATCCTAACCGGTGACAGCTATGCCTTCATGGACCAAGCAAAGCTGACTGATCCCTGTGGTCGCTGGTGGTCTCTAGGTCACCGCCTCAAGGCTTGACTTATTCCAGAACCGTAAATAGTCAGCGGAAGCCGCGTACTCAGCTTCCCCGCACTTTTGGTAATCCAGTCGACTCCTGTGAACAGTTCTGTCATGGCATCGTCAAAGATGGTCATGAGACCACTTCTCAACCTCACATCCCAGTCAATGAAAAGTCCCTTCGGAGTGTTAACCGGAGGAGGCGTAGTTTTGGTGTTGAAATGGCCGCGATCTAGGTGCTAGAAGAGTGAGTACATCCCCGCCAGACCGGTCTCTTGTGATCACATATGGTCACCATTAAACTAACTTCCTAGACAGACTTGTTAGATCTGTCCTTTTCCGTTCCCGGTGGGCAACACCGAGGCATGCCTCGGCCTCACCACGTGGCAGATATCCCTGCCTTTTCAACGCGCACCCACACCATGCTCAGGGAAGTGCCCTTTCAGTTTCATCGCTGCTCACATGTCGACCAGACCAGATGGTTCAGAGGAGTGGATGACTTCCAGAGCCGGGAATGACCAAAGTTATATCCTTGTCATCGTCCTGTGACTGGTGCCTTTTCGTCGACATGCTCCGCCTTTGCATTGAGGTAGGGACCAAGGTGCTAACAATACCATTGACTGTGGCCCAGGCTGACCCAGGCAAATTGAAGACTTGATTGACCTGTGCTACTTCATCTCCCCAGTCCCCATTATAAGATGCATCTGTTGCACGGTTTGATTGTTTCCACTCTTCGGATTGTCGTTTCTCAAATTCGCACAATGCGTCCATCTTTTTATCTTGCGGCTCTCTTTGGCCTTGGTGCGTCACCACTCCCCTTCCACAGCAGGGTATCGACAGAATTGGAAATCCGTGACAATTGGAGCATTACGAGAAACGATTTGAGCGGGCCATGTAGGCCCGTTACTCTCATCTTCGCAAGAGGCACACTCGAGCTGGGCAATGTTGGTGTCCTTGCCGGGCCTCCATTCTTCAATGCTCTCGCGGACATCATCGAGGATTCTAATATTGCAGTTCAAGGCGTGGACTATGCTGCCACCATTGGAGGTTATCTTGAAGGCGGCGATCCCGCAGGTGCTGCGACACTTGCGTTGCTGACCGCCCAAGCTGCTACGCAATGCCCCAGCACACAGATTGTGCTCAGTGGGTATAGGTGAGATTATCAGCCGAAGAGTGCGACCAATATTGACTCACCGGTGACACCAAAGCCAAGGAGCACAAGTCGTTCATCTCGGAGTCCAGCAAATCTCTGCGGCAGCCGCCGAGCATGTTTCTGCTGTCGTCTTGTTTGGCGATCCTGATGATGGTCAAGCCCTCAGCAACATATCCTCTGGGGAGGTTGTGACGTACTGTTTCGACACGGATCTCATATGCGATGGCCTTCCAATCGTGTTCCCCGCTCACCTGAGTTATTCCCTTGACGCGGCACCTGCTGCACTATTCGTGGCTAGCCATGTCCAGGTGTAGCGGCTGGGTGGTTCCGTGTTAATGTGTCTTGTTTGGAGCGAAACGAGGTGAGGAGGTGAGGAAGAGGGGAGGAGGACACGAAGCAGGATGCGGTGAATCGGACGATCTTTCTACCCCCTTTTCTTCCTCGGATTTCTTGTGCAGTGTCCCCGTCCAACAATGCTCCTCGTCTGCCAGCCTGTTGCTAGCAATGTTACTCTTCACCTGAATACTTTCGTCCCGATCCCCCACCTAATGATCGAGAGCTTATCGACAGATATTGATAACCCACATCATGAGAAACGATCAGTTCAGTCGCATCTTAGCACCAACCTCAATAATTTGCGCCAACCTCCCCCATAGCTATGGCTCTCAGCTTGCTGAGGATACTTGATGAATCTTGCGGCTGGCAAGCCTTATGATTGAGTAGCATGTTCCACCCGTGAGCGGTGAGCATAAAGTGAACCTTGAATACGTGATTCCGAGTTGGACTCGGTTCCTGAGAAGGGACCTGAAGTTGGCTCCTTCACTCTCAGCAGACTCCAACAATGACATATGTGCGTTCTGGTTGGGGTATCGCATTGACCAGCCGATTCCTTCCTTTGACCAACATCCATGTAGCGTGAACCGAATCTTACAGCCTCACGTTCCCTAATGAGCGTGAATGAACTCTGACAGCCTTACCTTCTCATAATGAGCGCACGAGCATGAACATGCGCTCACAGCTTCACCTTCCCACCTAGAAGCAGGTTCCACTCTCCCGGTCCAAAAGACTCATACCTGAGAAGGCCGGGCCTCAACCAGAAGATATTGTCATTGCCCACAAGTTGGGGATCCACGCCTTCTTTCCTCAACACGTGTTTCTGCTGCTTGTTGTTGCCGGTCGTCATGATTTGTGAGACGACGCGAATGAAGAGCGGCACAGCGTACTTGGGGAGCCCGTTCAAGTTGTGTATGGCCAAGCTCTCCAACAAGTCGGCCGGCACTTCCCCGTCACTGGGTACGTCTCTCAACAAAACAGCAGCGCACCCAGCACGCCCTTCATGGCTGGGAATCTCCACGCCGTAAACATTGGCCTCCAGGACTCTCGGGTGGTTGCCCAAAACTTGGCCGACCTCGGCCGTGGACACATTTTCAGACCGCCAGCGGAACGTGTCGCCGATGCGGTCGATGAACCACAATCGGCCTTCCTTATCCCATCTGACCAAATCGCCTGTCCGGTACCAAGCATCTCCTTTCTTCAGGACATCAAGTAAAATCTTGCCGTCCGTCGCCTCCTGGTTACCGAAGTAACCCTGGAATTTTGCCCCGATGTCTGCTCGTTCTACCGGGTTCAAAAGTTCACCCACTTCCCCTCGGGGTACTTTTTCACACAGGCCTGTCTTCGGATTGCGCCACGGCCTCTCCGTCTCCCAGTCCAGCCTGACAATGGCTTGCAAGGAAGCCAACACCAACTCACCAAGCAGGCCGTACGCACCGATGGCGCCACTGCTGAAGGAATTCCGGGATAAGTTAAAGGAGGCACTGACACTTTCAGTGGCACCGTAAAACTCGGCAATGGTCTCGATGCCAAAGCGCGATTTGAATCTGTCCCAAACATCCGGTCGTAAGCCATTACCAAATGCCATACGAACTCGATGCTTCGTTCGGTCATCTGGCTGTGGAGGGTTGGACATCAGGTAACGCAATGTCTCCCCCACGTACTGTATGACGGTGGCATCGCTGGCACGCACTTCTTCCCAGAAGTTCGACACCGAGAATTTGTGGCCAAGGATCAACGTGACACCACGGACGAGGCAACTATGGAATCCTAGCATAAATGCCGAGGAATGATATAATGGCATCGACGTGTAGTATCGGTCAGGGTTCCGCGAAGTGACCGGTCGAAGGCCAAGCCAACGGGCGACCAGGTCGGAGCCAAAGACGCAACGTTCCCATGGCACTATCGCAGCTTTGGGCATCCCTGTCGTGCCCGATGTGAAGATCAGAACGGATGGTGATCGTGCCGCGTCCCCCGATCGAGCGGAATCCGGAGCCCGGTATGGGGGGAAATACTCCAGCGAAGATTGAAGTCCAGGCGTCAGCACCGCGATCCCCACAGGGGACGCATTGTCGCCGAAGCTGGAGGAGGTCAGGGCGGCCCTCGTTTCCGGAGTCAGGACCTTGGCTTCGATCTCGGGATCCACAATCAGTAGACGAGCCGTTGACACCCGTACGCAGTGGACGAAGGGTGTGGACGTCAGATTGTAGTTTATAAACGCCGGTGTCGCTCCCAGTGACCATATTGCAAAGGTGAGGAAGAGGAACTGAGGACAGTTCATAAAATCAATAGCCACAATCTCTCCGCGGACGACCGAGTGGCGGGATTTGAGGTAACCGGCATACCGCAACACGATTGAGTGAGTTTGTTTGAATGTCCATGATTTGCCTTCATAAACCAAAAATGGCTTGTCCGCCGTATGCCAATTATTTGCGTACTCCTCTAGCAAGTAAAAAGAGTTGACGCGATCGGCTTTTTCGCGCTTCAAAAAGTTCCGCTTCGCTCCGATGATTGCTCGCAGGACACCGAGATCCGGAGAAATTCTCCAGCGCGCATTGAGATAGGCCAACGCGGCCGCCGTCGCCGGGACTGCTAACACCGCCGCTGAAGACACCGGGTTAGCATGAGACTGGAGCTTTGGGGTGGGAGAGACTGACAAGGCATGTGGACGTGGTTAAGTTGGACGTGAATGAGGTGTTTGGCCGAGAGGACGAGGAAGAAAATGTCAAGTCAAGTCATTCATATCGTAATGACATATTGTATTGCCAGGTCCCCAGTTTGGATGTGCTACACATCGCAGTCTCCAAGGAAGACGGTGTAGCCAGATCAGATCAGCCAAAGATCGCCAACGCAGGTGCCGAGGCATTGACGTCAGGCCACAGTGCATAATAGTTCCAGAACACAGCATCCCAGCAGCCTGCTGTCTGACAAGCCAGCCATCAAAAACTTTTCAAGTTCTGCAGAGGGACGTAGAATAGATGTATTCAATCATCGATATTATTTATGATGTACAAGCTGCAGCGCGAGGTGCAACGAGGCGCGCAGAGTAGGCAAGAGGGAGGAGATTTAGGCCAACCCTCGGCTCGCCTTCAGAGCGTGTTTACGGCTCGCCTTCAGAGCGTGTTTGCGACGCGCCCTCATAGATGAGCTGTGGGCACACACATTCTGCATTACGATCCGATAGAAGCAAGGCCTGATCCATCCATTGCTGAGCTGTCGCTGTGCCGTCAGCACCATCTCACACAAACGTCGAATACGCCCGAGTCCAGGTCGGCTTCACTATTGCCGGCTCGACTATTGCCAGCTCGTGACAATAGTTCTGGAGGCTTGTGATATGTGACCCTGGATTGAATGAATAACCCTTTCTTAAACATTCAATGGCAGCAAGTTTGTTTGAGGCATGCGGCCAAGGAAAGCAGGGCCCTCCTCCAACCTCACTACCAGAATGGATTGGCAGCTGCGTGCCTCCTGGGCGTCTACCAAGATACCAAGCCATTATCAAACCATCAGTATGGCGTATCAGACGTCTTTCGACTCCGTCAGCACCTGGAAGATTCGATCCATGAGGCGAAGACTTGATATCGACAAGCAAGTCGCCCTGTTTGAAGGTTGGCTCCCTACTGAAATGAATGCCTCCCCTCCCATGAATCGTTGCGCCTGTTACATCTTCTGCCAGGCGATCGCTTGGTGCCGATTCGGGTATACCTGACCGTGCATAGCCTGGACGATGATCCTCCTTTCGAAGGCCTGTCTTACGTTTGAGGCTGTCATACACTTTCTTGTGGTGCACATACCCTGACAGTGCGAGAGAATCTTTGATGCTCTCCACGCATTAAGGCAAGAGAGTGCATTATCAAGCCGCATATGCAAGATGATTCTTTGCGACGAAATTGGGCTATATGGGTTTGTGCCCTTCACTTTCTCGTTCCGGTGATCTGGTGGTCATCTTGTTCGGTGGAAGGACATCCTATATCCTGCGATGAGGCCGGAAATTCTTTCATTTCATTGGAGAATGCTATGCACATGGGCTGATGAACGCGGAAACAATGGCCTGCTCAACGTCCGCGCAGGCACGAGAAATGCTGATAAGGTAAGGAAAGTGGCCTGGTAAGTCTGGTGGCGGAAAAACTAGCCTATTCTACCGGAGATGTACTGCATAAATGAGCGCTGCTGTGAAAGGACTACCCTTCTCTGGCGGCGTTGTACTGACTACTATAGATATATCCACAGTGGCGACTCCGAAAAGAGAAGTAGCTTTCGTCCGGACTGAGCCGTTCGAGCTATGCTTATCGATTGTCTTAAACTTCAGCTTAGATAACCGTTGCGGCCTTGGGCTGTGGGGGGGCACCAAGGGCAGTGAAGCCACACTGACTTTGAGACTTGAAACCGCTTCCCAAACATGAAATCCGGATCCCGAGAAACGTGGGCCAAGACTGTCTAGCCATTGGTTGTCATACAATAAGTATTCATGGTCAATCGACGGGCTTTAGCCGGCCCTGTGACTGCGGCTGCGTCACAGTTCGTGGTTGATCGATTGATAAGGTATTGGGCCTTGCTCCATCCGCCTCAACCGTCTTACATCTTGAATTGCGCAGTTTTGGAGCCCTGCATCCATCCCTTTGCCTGGTCGAGACATTTAAATAAGGTGCCGGAGAAAATCTGCGGCCACATTAAGACTATTACCCTCTGGACCTCTTCCAATACCCCGCAAAGGTCCACCGGCTGAGTCCGGGAATAGACGTCAACAACTCAGTGCTCACAAAGTTGATCAAGTCGCCAGCAGTCCTGCGGCCTGAAAGCCATGGCAAACTTCCACTCCAACTCTTCGGCCGAACGTCTGCTTTCCTCTCAGTTGTCGCTTGCGGAACCCTCTATCCGGTCATCACGGCCAGCATCCGTGATAACGACGGATTCCATCGACACCATCATCGCTTCGCCACCTAAGGAAGTCCGGCCTGAACAGCCGAAGCCATATAAAGGCTTCCCGTCCGAGGAAGCCTATCTTGCAGCCCTGCGTGCTTGGGCTGAGGAGCAGAAGTATTTCAAGATTGACACGCAACTGACGGGGTTTTATGGCACCAAGACTTCGGAATATTACATGAATCAGCCGGGCTTGAGGAGCGAGCGGAAAGCGAGAATGCAGGCTGACCGACGAAACACGATTGCTAGGGTTCCCATCATAGTCAGCACAAATGGTGGGGCGAATACCGTGCCAGAGACCGTGCCCGAGATCGTGAGTCGAGGGGAGCCTGGTAGGAAAGGAAGCAAGGTGGGGAAAGTTGCAGGAAAGATGTTTGGGAGAAGGGCGACCGTTTCGTGAGCTCGAGCAAGGAATTGCAAGGTTAGACGTTGATGGGAGTGGTGCGTTTCATTTTGACCGAGGGTCTTCAATATTGCCTCTCCACCCCGTCTCTTGAATTATTCCTCTGCTTCTGGAAGGTCGTGAACAGCCGCGTCGCCGACAACTATCACTGTTTCAATAGAGATGTGTTGGAGAGGCACGCGACACAATTCCCATTCCTGGCCTGAACGCTCGACATTCCTAGCTTCCGCCCTCGGAACGAGAAGCGTGTCGGGCACAGAGTGCCGGATATGTATACCAAATACCTGGCCGAGGTTTCTAGAAGTTTTCGGTAATACAAGGAGGCATAGGAACAAAAGTATTTTTGCATGACAAGAGGTGATATAGACAAGGGAGAAGTCAGGTATTGACATAACGAATGCATCATTGTGCTCCTACCACCAGTTACAGCCCTGACGTCTTCTATGTGCGTTGCTGCTGCCATAATTACACTTTAATTAATGGCATTGCTGTCAACCCCAGCCCGCAAGGCACTTATTCCAAATGCAAGCCCACAGTCGAACGCTCCGTCCAACAGGCGAAGGCTGGGTGTGCCAATGAAGTTCAAGCATAAAGTGGATCTCTGGAGACCACTTGTCAATTCCCGGCCTGACAGAAAAGTAAGAGTGATAATGGTTGGCAACAACCCTGGGACTATGCACAGACTGGATGCTGCCTAGCAAATGAGTGGAAGCACTTTATACAGAAGAGAGGAAAAAACCACAACGGCCCAAGAGCAGGTTAATCAGACCAAGGAACTCGCTAAGTGATGTGGCAGTTGTTAGGATGTGAAAAAATTTGGGTTCATCAGAGCCTGATTGTTGTAATTACATCACGATCCACATAATCACAGATTCATAAGTTCATTTGGCAAACAATAATCAAGCTGTTTGTTGCAGGCCTTCAAAGTCTAAAAATATGGCCAGTTGATGGATCCCTTGCCCATGAGCTCCACTAATACGACCACCTGCTCGTCCTGGCACACGCTACAACCTCTTCTCGTCCACAACGCGGATAAACTCGTGGTAGAACTTGACCATCTCCATCAATCCTTTGACAGGCATGCGCTCGTCGACCGTGTGCATGCGCGTTCCTCGCGGGTCATGGCTCGCACGCCACGGAGACATCCTGTAGATTTGTGGGGAGAGGCCCCAGAAGAATTTTGTGTCGGTGTTGCCTATGTCAGTGCGAATCAGCATTGACGAGCTGGTTTGAGCTGGGATCTACTCGGAAAGGGTCGAGGCTCACCGGTTAGCAAGACGGGAGCGACGATGACCTCTTCTCCAAATACGCCACGAAGCGTACCAGCCAGCCAGTCGAATCGAGGATCACCATGATTGGATACCGGAGACGGTTCAAGTTCGTCATGCGCCGTCAGGGTGAGGGTGCCCGCGGAAGAAAGGTGGCCTCCAAAGAATGACATTTCCCGCTCATTCTGCGCCCTTGTGACGACGTTGTCACCAAAGGCTTGGAACTCGAAGTGCCTTTTTTGGGCCCAGGGTCTGAGAATGTGGATGTAGTGGTCTTTTACTCGCTGCACCGAGTCCTGGACTGCGATACGGTGATTGACCAACGTAGACGCGTTTTCAGGCAGAGAGTTGACTGTAACTGTATTAGCTGGCACTCTCGGACATGATGACACGTGCAGGAAATGGTGACAGCCGGTTCTGCTAGGAACTCCAAATCACGGATGGACACAGGCCACAGCTACCTTTATCTCCCCCTGTGATCACGTCAACAGCGGTTGATGTCCGCACCAACGCTCTTCTTTCGAGAGAGCTATTCATGTAGACGAGGAGCTGTTCGCTGGAGCCAGGGTCAAGGATTGCGTTTCGCAATGGTTCGGGCATATTTTTGGCAAAAAGTGCTGCTTGGTTGAGATAGGCCCGAGTCGGATTTCCGGGGACCAGCTCGGACTGGAACGGGTGGGCCTCAAGAAGCTGGATTATTTGGGCGAGATATCCAACTGTGTGCTGTCAGCTTGATCATTGAGTTGCGAGTGGATGACAGACTCGCAGTATGGTCCGGTGGCGTTGATGAATGCCCCCCGGGAGTATCTACCGAGATGGAAACGTCAATGTATCCCTTTTCCGCGGTCGCTGGAAGTGCAAAATCCGTTCCGAAATGGCGTTCGATGCCGGCAATCCCTTCGTCAAACTAGAGCCAGCTTTCAGCGTCGTCAAGCATTGCGTCGCAATCCACGCACGATCAACTCGATCCCCTGATGGCCGTACGTCTCCAATAAACATTGTGCGAGACACCTAGCGCCATAGCTTTTCTCTGCTCCTCCTTCTTCGTCAAATCCGATCGATAACACCAGAGTCCTGGTCGGTTCGAAACCACGAGCGATGAGAACGTCAATGGCGGTCATCATGGCGATCAGATTTGATTTGTCGTCCTCGGAACCGCGGCCCCAGACAAACTCACCGTCGTAATGGCCCGAAAATGGTGGGTAAGACCACTGATCAGAGGTGGATGTCGAGGCGGGAACCACCTTCATGAGATCGATCAATTCGTCGTTGCATCGTTGAGCATGGAAGGTAAGCAACATACATCAGAATGGGCCATAAAGAGCAGAGGTTTCAAATCGTTACTGGAACCATGCCAGGTGTACAGCAAGCCATGCCGACTTATAGTCGTGATTTCCAATGTTTTATGCCTTGGTGGGAATTAGAATTGTATCAAAGCTCTCGAGGATGACGAACAATCTTGGAAAAGTTTCTTCCAGAAATGTTGAGAAGTCGTAAAAAATGTCCCATTGAGGATCTGTGTCGATACCTCCCATGCCATCGTAGGTAACTGTGGGAATCTGGACTGCCCGAGAAAGACGCTGCGCGACCACGTCTTGGAATTCGGGTGTATCGAACAGGTGGTCTATGTTGGCTGCAGTAATGTCCAGCCGCTCTAGGGGATGATAGATAGGCTGCTGCGGAAGTCGCCGTCGCAGCACCATATTAGGCCACGATGTCTTCCGGGGATCCAGAAAGAGTGGTGTATTGTCGCACTTGGTGATGGAGTCTCTTCTAGAAAACTGTGCGTGAGGAGCTGGCCGGCGCTTCGGCGGCGGGCGAGGAAAGCTGGAAGTCGTCGGACAGCTTCAGAGCCGGCAATGGTCCGTTGCGGAATCTAGATAGCCATACAGGCGCCTTGAGAAGGATTTCCCTTCTGCATCCAAACCCCTGGCCGCCACTGGGTGGGCACAATTATGTATCACAATGTCAAGAGCCACACCAAAGCGGATTGAAGTACCGTGTGGAATCGCAGTCGCGACAGTGCCCCGAGGATACGAAATGAGAATAACAATCTCCAGACAGTCTAGCAGACCGTCAGCTTCACACTAGTCGGCCTCCTTTTCTCATGATAGTTGCCAAAGTCAGGAACGTTGCGGAGATGTGAATGTCTCCACTTTGCAAGCTGGCATACCCTGTCTGGGATTAGCGTCGATTCTTGCTGACTTGGAGCAGGCCATGCTATGCTTCACTTGGTGAATAATCAATCGCGTCGAGATGCTAGAATAGTTGTTCAACATTCTGGAAAGTTTTACTCAGAAGGTGCTCTCTGGACGCCACGTGATGTTTATGGAAGGGTTGATAATTGACTTTTGCCTGCAAGACATGACTATGTACTGCTTACCGGTTGATTAGTGCAAGGTTGGAAGATGTGCTGCTGCAACTGCTATGACTAATATTGCTCGTATCTTGCTGAAGCTGGCAGGGACATTGCTCGACTTCTGCCAGCAGTCCAGAGGTCACATCGGAGCTGATCGAATCCATCTTGGCGAGAGATGGAGCAGCGATTGTCGAGTCGTTGGCACCAAACGATGCCAACGAAGATCATCGCATCGCCCACCTCCAGCTCGTCTGGAATGGCTTCTTCATCGAGAGGACATCTGTCTGGCCTCCATAAGTGACTCTTTGGAATCACAATGAAAGCGCTGTTCTCCTTTGTGGTCTTGGTCACGGCCTATCCTCCAATGGTCAGCCAGAAGCCAGCACTACCTGGAGTCCTGGACCTCTCACAGGTACACAACCGAGCATGACAGGCATGTCGCAATTTCTCGTGTGATAATCTGCATCATCCCGGTGAAGGACTTGCTGGCTTCCACCTGGTTCAATCCGAAACCCAACCGTGCTGGCAATTTGCGGCTTTCCGGTCACAGTTTTCTGCTTCTGGCCTTCCCAATACGTGTATTTGCTACTCAGAACTCTGTTCGCCACTGCCTGGAATAATGGGTTAAGTGCGAGTTCAACACAGGCATCCGAGGTCGCAAAGAGTCCTGTCGCTCGCTTCGTGGTGGTCGGAAAGAAACCCGAGGCGTCGACCTTGTCTGCATTGAAATATGGTTCGAGGTCCTGGTGTATCTGTTCGCACAGAGACTGTACCACGCGGGAGGGGCCAATACAACGACGTAAGCAACGGTGACGCCAGTGCATCCTGTCGCAGGACCTCGCTGACACCACTGCCGGATATAGTGATCAGGCTCGTGAGACGGTGGGCATCTTCATGTGCAAAGGCACTTATCGTCAAGAAGAGCGTCAGTACCGCATGGTTCCACCGGAGATGGCAAAGTCGAGGAAGCTTTCCCCTCAAGCTTTGCTCTCTTGGGGTATGGTATCTGCCTACCCGCGCGTAGGTTTTACCAGTACCATGATCCAATGAAGGCAATATTTGGCGTGGATGATGAGGAAACGGTCCAAAAATAGCCCGTCCGTTTGTCGATCGATCCCATTCTGTCTTTGATGATCCGAATTTGTCTTCACCAAATTCCTCAACACTTCCGGTTGGATGTCGTCAGGCTGGGTTTGGGTTCTCAGCATGTACGTACCCATGAATTGGGCCATTGCAATCCTTGCCGCGGTGGTGCTCTTTGGCGGCATGTATTGGGTCTTGAAGGGGTGAAAGGATTACCTGGTCCACAGCAACTCGGTTTTGGAAGACAACATTGTGATACACGGCCAGGCTGTCGGTAGTGGGAGAGATGGAGAAGGGGCCGCCATTGAGCAACGTAAGCCTGAAAAGCCATGACCTCGATTCAGCCTGGGGAGAAATGAATGAAGATTCTGCTCCGCCTCATAAGTCGGTTAAAGATTTGTTCCCTTATTTAATTCGTTGACATGGTCTCAACGGGTCAAGGAGGAGCTGTAACTGCTGCTGGTGGGTCACTCTGCCAAGCCTGCATCGCGGTCAATTTGGACGCGATTTTCCCCGGCTGTATTTCTCGCGCAGACAACCTACAGGAATGACTTTGGAGCTTCACGTCTGGGGTCCAGCATTTGACTTGCCGTCGATTGATGCGCCGTGTCTGGCGGCGATATTCTATCTGCGACAATGCCTGCCACCTAACGATTGGAGCCTTGTCTCAAGCGATCCACACCGAAGCCCGTTGGGAGAACTCCCGGCACTGCGCGATGGCGACATTTGCGTGGCCGGTTTCCACAACATTGTCGCGTACTTGAAAGATGTGTCTGCCCTCCGGGTGGACCTGGACAAGAGTCTGGACGACGTGCAGCGAGCGCAGGCCACCGCGTTTTCTTCCTTTATCGAATCTCGAGCACAGCCGTTGCTCGACTTGAGCCTCTACGTGAGCAGCGATAATTATTTCAACAGCACGAGAACTGCTCTGGGCGATATACTGTCCTGGCCCACCAGCTGGACAATCCCACATCGGCTCCGGGACCGGGCAAAGAGAAGATCAGAACACCTCGGATTGAGCAGCCTCGACGTGGATGCAGCACAAGAAGACGCGGGTACCGAGCACACGTCGCTGACCGCCCATATACCAAAGTCTCTGAGGAAGCCCAAATTGACCGTCAGTGGAATTCTGGGGCGCAGTGTGCAGAAGAATCGGATCCGACTCGACGCCGTCACGGCGGATTTCCTCGACCCGCTCAGCCAACTGTTGGGTGAGAAAGAATGGCTTCTGGGCCCAGGACCAACCACTGTTGACTGCCTGGCTGTTGCTTACCTCACCTTGATGCAACAACCGGAACTGCCGCACCCATGGCTGAAAGATGCTCTCGGGACGAAATATCTGAAATTGGGGGAGTGGGCGCGCCTCAAGGCTGCCGCGTTCGTTGGACTCCCTGTGAGTCGTGACGAGGTCACAGGAACAAGAGATATCCAAGACAGCAGATGGTCGTCGGTGCTGCCGTGGCAAAGTCCTCGTGGGAGAACATGGCAGCAGGTGGCACAGGAGGTGGTGGAAAGTTGCGTTACTTCAATTCCACTCTTAGCATCGGCATATGACATACCCGTCGTCCACCCATCAGGATCTCGAGACCGAAATCGATTTCGACAGAAGCAGATGGCACTAGCAAAGGTTCGGCATCAGCAGATCATCTACACCCAAATGATTGCCTCCGCTTCGGGAGTGGTGGCTCTGGTCGGTTTCTTGTTCTGGAAGGGCATACTCCAGCTTCCTCGTGGAACTCCGAAGAGCAGCACACGCAGCTTTGGCGAAGCGGGCGCCCTCTTGGGACTAGGATGAAAAGAAGATTCATCACGTTGTCGGTCCAAGCACGAGCTCGTGAACAGTAAAACATTGCCCTTTGCAGGCTCGAGAAGGGAAAACTGGGACGTCACACAGCAGGGGCCATGCCAACGCTTGCCCAATGGTCAAGAAGGCCAATTGCTGACCACGACACAGAATTTGAGTACCATCGCCGCAAGCATGATTTGCGGGCTCCGATAGTCCCCTGCAAATGGCGTCACTGTCCGATGCTGATGGGGCCGAGGGATGACGGACAAAGAGCAAAGGCTTGGAAAGTGAGGACCTTAAACGCCAAGGATGGAGCCTTGCTATTGCGGCGTCATTTGTTGTAACCTGGTCGCGCCCATTGGCGGCACTGAGCCGCGAAGTCGCGAGCGTCACAGTATTCAGATCCACAGCGAGAAAATTCTCGAGTTGGATTTCCTCGATGATATCTGCCATGTAATGGCAACATCAATGAGCAAGTGACCACCATCGTATGGTGTGGAGGGCTGGCGAGGCTGTGCTGGGTCCCATGGATGTCTCCTTGGCGGTCATGGATTCTGGGACTGATCTCAGCTAGATGAGTGGTTCCTGAACGCGGCACCAATGGTTATCATTGTGATTGCGGCGCGGTGGCCCGTGCCATCTCGCGAAGCCTCGTCTGTTGCACCATTAGTGTCCGCCGAGGCTAGTTTTCAAAGTGTATGGCCCCACCATTGCCCATGGTCACGGAAAAGTAGTAGTCCTGTCCCCATTTCCGCTGCCCTGATGGAACTTGAAAGACGTGGTGGCCAAGGTGAGGGTTTTGAGGTGTCGCCATTGCGATTTGAAAGCGAGGATTTGCCTGTGGCAGTGGGATTAGTTTGTCTCTCTGGCCAAAGCTTCACCTCCGTCCCCGTTCACTGTGTCTTTGGAAGGACTCGAGCGCTGGACAGGCGCTGCCGTGGTATGGCCATCCATCCGAGAGCAGTTCCGACACAGAGAGAGACTAACGGGTACGACCAGGGCTATCTTCGACGACCACGACTTTCTTTCACTCCGTCTCTCCAATAGCCTCCTACTCGATCGATCTGGAAGAGAACCGTTCTGCCCTCGCCGGCCCGCCCGCTCTCCCATGATCTCCGTGGACACCTGGGCGCCTCTGAGGGTGCGTCAGGATGTCGTGGATGCTGCCCCAGTTTGTAATCCCGGGAATGAATACGATGGCCGCATCGGCCTGCGCGTCGCCGCGCTCTTCATCATTTGGGTGACCTCCTCCATAGGTGCCGTCTTCCCCATCTTCGCCAAGAGATATCAGGGATTGAAGACACCCGACTGGGTCTTCTTTATTTGCAAATATTTTGGATCCGGCGTGATCGTGGCGACGGCATTCATCCACCTACTGGGTCCGGCGGAACAAGCTCTCACCAACGAGTGTTTAACGGGTCCGATCACCGAGTACAGCTGGGTCGAAGGAATCATCCTTATGACGATATTCGTCCTGTTCTTCGTCGAGCTGATGGTCATGCGATATGGAAACTTTGGCGCTGGACCTGAGCTCGATCAACATGGCCACGGTCATGGTCATGATCATGGTCATGATCACTCGTACGGGCCGAACATGGATCGGCCTCTGGACCACTCGATCAATGCCGCAGCCGCTGCGGAACCATCACTTTACAAAGACAGCATCTCTCCCGCGACCGAAATGGAACCTCCAAACACGTCGCGAATCCGAAGCGTCCATGCGCCAGGAGAGGACCACTTGTCACATGCTCGCGAGCACACAGACATTGAGCAGGCTTTGAACCCATTCAGCCTGGAAGAATACAAAGCTCAAATGACAGCAATATTCATCCTCGAGTTTGGAATCATATTCCACAGCGTGTTCATCGGCCTCACTTTAGCCGTGGCGGGCGCCGAATTTGACACTCTCTTCATCGTGCTGATCTTCCACCAAACCTTTGAGGGGCTCGGACTTGGTTCCAGGCTTGCGGTGACTCCCTGGCAGACAGGGCGAACCTGGACCCCCTACGTCCTGGGACTGGCGTATGGCGTCAGCACCCCTCTCGCCATCGGGATCGGCCTGGGCGTCAGGAAGAGCTATCCACCCGAAAGCCAGACGACGCTCATTGTCAACGGAGTCTTTGACTCGATCTCGGCTGGTATCCTGATCTATACGGGCCTGATTGAGCTGATGGCCCACGAGTTCATGTTTAGCCAGGGCATGAGAAGGGCCAACATCAGGACCGTGCTTGCCGCCTTCGGGGTCATGTGCCTAGGGGCAGCGTTAATGGCACTCCTCGGGAAATGGGCTTGAGGACTAGCAGGGAAAAGAGGTGGTAAAATGTCATGTTACGCCGGGTACCTTAATCATGTCCATGGGAAAGAAATAGGGAAATGCGCCATTCGATGATGTACAAAAAGGTACGACTTTAAGCTAGGTTCATTGTTACTCATGATAGCACGGAAGAAAGGGTCATTGGCATCAGCTAAAAGCGCCGGGGTCAAGGGTGGACAATGTAAATAGGACATGTGGCTCACGTTCAGCAAAAGCTATTACCCAGTCATGGAGGGAATGTTTTTCACAGCTCGCCAAAGGTTAAGAGCTTTTGCTGGCTTGCAGCCGCCATCGTGCTGCTTTCCCTCCTTCTCTTGTTCTTCTCTCTCCTTTGATCTTGGTCACTCTCAATCCGTCCTCCCACCTCGAATGCTCCCCGCCACCAATTCATTCTTTGCTTCGGATTGCTGGGTACCAAACTTGGGTACAGCACGCCCAGAAATCGGTCCAAGCGTGGTTAGTATAGGCCAGAACTTTGGTGACTCTGGGGGATCCACTCGTCTCCGCTCGGCACCCCTGTATTTGGTCCTCCAGGCAGCTCCCACCCCAATCACCATCCACTCCCAGACTCCCTTTTGGTACGATCGCCATGATGGCATCATTAACCCGCACTGACTTGCAGGGTGTTTGAGAGGTGTCAGCAGAACGCTGGACATGAAAGTAGTTTATTAGCCGCCCGCTCTTCCTGTGCCTTTTGCCCGGTTGTTTCGAGACCTCGCGGAGGAGGTCCAACGTCAAGGCTTTGCAAACCGCAGCGCCAGCGGTCACATCGTCCTGTTGCTGTCTGCATCTTGTCCAAAAGTAAAAAAGAAAACGACAACCAGCATAGCCCTAGCCGGAGTCCATCATGTTAAACAACTTGACGTTGTCGACGCTGCATTTGTCGGCGGCACAACTGTCGTTGCCGCAGCTGACACGACCGATGTCAGTCGTAGTACAGCCCAGCTCGGACAGGACGTCCCGGGGCCCAACGGCGCCACCCCGCATACTGGCGATGATGAGAGCCGCCTGTTCGCAGGGCGTGCTGTTGGGAGAGCCGCAGGGTGGAGTCGTGCTTGCGGTGTCGGCTGTAATCGAGTCTGGCATCGATGTCGAGGCTGCCTCTGGGGCCAGGGATAAATCCGTATCGTCTGAAGGTGAAGGAAGCCAGGTTGCCTGCGGTGCTCGTTCATCCATGAGACGTGATTCATCTCGTTGGAGGTCTAAAGTCGATCTTGGGAACGGAACCGGCGTCTCCTGACTGGGTGACGTTGGTGTCGTCGATGACCATGTCAATGGTGTACGAGTGTGTCCTTTATTCGCCACCTCTGGCGCTGATCCTCGCGGCCTACCGTGATCGCCAACCTGAGCTTGGAGTCGAAGCAACTCCTGCAGCTGTTCCTCACGCACGCCGAACCACGTTCTCAAAACTCCCTTCAGCAGCCTGTTTTCTTCGGCCACCTTCCTGGCCGCTGTTTGGATCTCAGCTGTCAAAAGCACTCCATTCCGCTCGTAGTCTCGCACCCGCCTCTCGAGATCTGCAATGTACGATTTTCGGCGGGCACGTGACGCTCGTTGGTTGATAGTGTTGCGTGTGGGCATTGGTTGATGTGTCTTTCTTGGTGTCCTTTTATTGGAGACAGATCCTGGGGGTCGAGGAGGGAAGAGACGGTAAACGAGCAAAGCGATGATGAGAGAAAAAAATGAAATCCAGCGCGATTGGCTGTCTAGTGTGTCATTGAGAGACATTGATTGGTTGGATTGCCACAGACCAGGCTTGGCTGAAGGCTGGCAGTCAAGGCCAGATAATGACCATTCACGCCGAAGGCGTTGGGCCAATATCAACGCTTATGTGACACACCACAGAGTAGTATATCATTTTCTCGACATCGGCTCGCGATCTAATGGCTCGTGTGACCAACCTTCCAAAGCATTCACTAGAGGCTCCATCCTGAATTTGATCTTTGCCATGGATATCGCCTCGACATACTATCATGTCAACTCCAAGTACTCGGAGCTCGCCAACCAGGCCGACACTGCCACCGATGGGGCAGACAATTCAAAGTATGCTCGCATCGCCGAGTCGTTTGGCTACACCGCAGCCCAGCTCTCCAGTCTGCCGCCAGGTACGAATCTAGGTCTATCATGCGGGAATCCTCTTGCCACTGCGCACATTCAGCCCGATGAAACCATGGCCGATCTGGGATCCGGTGGCGGATTCGACTGTCTCATTGCTGCAAGGCAGATGATCGCGGCTGCTCACGGAACACCGAAGGGAAAGATATACGGCGTTGACCGGAGTAGCGACATGGTCGCGCTGGCCCGGAAGAACGCTGAACGCGCAGGGATCCCAGTGGGTTTTGTGGAGTTCGTGGAAGCACCAATCACACATATTCCCCTGCCAGACACGGTCGCGGACCTCGTGGTCAACAATTGTGTGATTAACCTGGTGCCTGACGAAGACAAGCCCCGTGTTTTCAAAGAGATTCATCGTCTTTTGAAGCCGGGGGGAAGGTTGGCGGCCAGCGACATCCTGGCGAAGAGACCTCTCCCGGAACGCATTCGCAAGGATGTAGCGCTGGTGGTGGGGTGTATTGCAGGCGCCAGCCTCGTCGACGAGTACAAGGCGTGGATGACGGCGGCTGGGTTTGCAGAGCAGAGTCTCATGTTTGTGGAGACCGGGAAAGATTTGAACGTGTACAAGGACAGCGCTTGTTGTGGGGATGACGTTGTCAGCAAAGAGAACCGAATGGGAGAAGCAGCATATCAGACGGAGGGAAACGAGACAAAGAAATGCTGCGTCCAAACCTCGGATGCTTGTGGTTGTGGTGAGAGCCACGATCCAAAGACCAAATCAACGGCTCCCTGTTGCAGAAAGGACAACGCCGCTGCCGAACAGGATGGAGGATGCTGTTCACCTCTTCCCTCAATTGATTTCAACGAATGGGTCGCAGCGTACCAGATTTATGCCGTGAAAGGGGCCTGAGAAGCTGCCTTCGAAAGGAGAAGACCTGCATTGAAGTCCAACCATGGTTCCTGGATGCGGAGGAAATAATGGCTTGATCCCAGCCTGACTGTGTCCCAACGACAAACTTCACATATTCTCCGCCCGCGCCTCAGGCAAGTGTGAAGTCATGTAGGCAGTTCGCTAGATTGTTAGCTAAATCGAAAAGTCTCACCCTACCTGATCATTCAATGCCTGTCTCTCGCTAACAGTCTGACAACACGACTTCGGTGAGTACTAACAGGTTGGGGATCAGACATAGAGAGGAGCGCCTGTGCACTGTCATAACAACAATAATAGGCACTTCTTCTCTACTCCGATCAAGATCTATCATGGAGGTAAAGAACTCAGACCAAACAATACACAAAGCTCTCTACTGGCAGAGAAACTCACGAGTGCTTCCCTCCCCTGTTCAGCCGCAGCCGTACGTACATATATGTATGTAGAGGCCTCCAATGAACATGCATGCGACGGAAATACCCTGACACGTCGAAATTGTGACGGTTGATCGAGCCCCAGCAGTCCTCCCTCGCAGCGATCGTGATGCTGTATTCGACCGGTTTCTTTTGCGGTGGCTGGAAGACGCCATGTACTGGATCCAAGCGATCGTAGAAAACCAGCACTGGCCAGAGATGCAGATGGAATAGTACAGAAATAGTGGAAGCGATGAAAACTTCATCCAGTTGATCGAGGAGGCGGCTGGCCTCTCAATCAACCACTGCTTGAGTTAGGGTTGGCACCCCCAGTGTGCAGAGAGAGAGATGCGCGCTCTCCTCTCTTCATTAATGCTGTTTTCCACACACGACTCGCTGTCACTGATTAAACAATGTCCTTGACAGAGACAGGGCTCGTCGCACACTCGCCAGGAAAAAATGTCGTCGATGTAATCGCGCTGGCGTTTTTCTTTGTCGTAGCATCATGTCGTCGTCATCGTTCAAACAGAAAAGTGGTGTCAAAGTACATCCAAGTCGCAACTCTGAAGGTACGACATCTCCCGAATTGTTTATGGTTTTCTCAGAATGACGTTCCATACACAGGACCAGGCATTGGCCCTTGCTGCGGCACGTATCCACTCATGCCTCCCAGCAAGTGGGGTTGTCTCGTGAGAATGGGGCTTGTTGAGAGTATCTGGGGTCGGTGAAACATACTGATGAGCCGGCGCCCGACACTGGGCTCTATTTCTGTGCCGTCTCGTGCGATTTTGACCTCGCGATTTGCGTTCCAGGGGTTACGCAGGCCCCGAGTTCTGTAAAAGGGTAACCTGTCTGTTGACATCCACGTAATTTTGAAAGGCTTTCCAAAGGTCTGCGGTGTTGCCGGGCTGGGGCCCGTCGACACTCCAGATTCGTCACCGGACAAATTACCAGCATCTTCCTCCTTGCTTTGTTCATCCTTCTCTTCTGGCTCTGCCTCCCAGAATATTGTGCCGCGGGCCGAATCGTCGATTATTCGTCCCTTGGGTGCCGTGGCAGTGGCAGGTGTGGGAATGGTGAGAGGCAGGTCTGACGGGCTCGGCTCGGGAAGTTCTGGGCGGGGTTGAAGCTCTATATTCGCCACTGCTTCATCGCCGATGGCTGAATCCATCCGAGCATATCCAAAATATTCACCAGATTTGTTCGCGGAGAACACCAAGTACACGTTTTCCGCCGTCTGGACCCTGGGTCAGCTTTACTTCCAAGGACTTGTTCTCATTCCACGCACCTGGTATGCATTGTTCAGCGCGGTCTCGTTGTGCGATTGAGTGGCCCAAACGCCACTGCTCACTGACCGCTCCAGATCTTCGATGGTGAGACTTTTCACAACAAAGAATTTCTCCTTCACCTTCTCGGTCGGTTCTGGCTCAGACGTTATGGCTTCTTGTTCTTCCTCTTCCTCCTCTATCACCGTCTTCTCGGCCCCGGCAGACCCAGCATTAGAGCCGCCATCGGTGACGGAGGTCGGCTGCTGACCACTGGGGTTAGGTATGGTGGGCGTGGGTCCCGAGGTGGAAGTACTGCCTCGACGCAGCCTACAGACCAACCTCACATTTTGAAACCGAGAATCATGGAACCGACTCATGGCAGCGGTGCAACTGGCCTCGGTTTTGTAATTGACAAAGGCGCAGTTGCTCTTTGAGATCAAGAAGACGCTCTCAATGTCCTCGGTTGCGTCCCTGGAGAAGTGATCTTTTAAATCGGCTATATGTGTGCCAGGTGGGAGATTGCCAACCCACAGAGCGTGTCCCGATTGTTTCGGCTTCCTCGGTGGTCCTCTGATGGCAGACGTCTGCAAGGATGAGTTTGAACTTGTTCTTCGGACAGCGGCTTCATTCGTCAGTGACGAACCAAAGTACTGGACCAGAGGAATGATCATACCTTGTGGACTGAGTTGCGGGTAGAATCCCATCCCTGGGCTCCCTGGGAGGTTGCTGTCTAAACGGAGCTGTGGCATTTGATACGCCCCGCCCATCCTCGGACCATACCCACCTCCATACTGAGCTCCTGTCGGAGGCTGGAGGAAATGTTGCGGATTTTGCGGCATCGCCGTCGTCGACCCGGGAATCATGTGCTGTGGTAATACAAACGCTTGGTGGGCGAACGGCTGTGCAGCACCAGGGGGAGGTGCGCCGCCGACAAACTGGGGGTACGCTGCATGCCGTTGTTGTGCCTGCATGTACTGGGGAGGGAAGTGCTGTGGGAACGCCTGGCTGTAATTACTGGCAGTCTGACCTGCAAACTGTGCGCTTTGGTGGTATTGATACATCATCGATTGCGTCGGGGTCCCAGAGGCATTGTACTGTTGTTGAAAGGAGGTCTGCTGAAACTGTCGCAACTGGTATTCTGGCAACGCATTCGCCATGCCAGCCATGTCCAAGGACGTTGTGCCTGGATAAGGACCCACGCTAAAATGCTGTCGAGGGTAAGGTTCGAATTCCATCTTGGGTTGTTGTACGGACTGAAGATTGGTGGTTGGTAAAGAAGGAGGATCTGACCAAGTCAGTACATTGCCGGGGCTTCTCTGTAGCGCCGAGTACCTTTTGCGCGGCTATCAGTGCCCTCGCTCAGCTGCGGCTGCTGTTGGACCTGTGTCTCATCTCCCATGCCTACCTCCTCAAAGACGACAGGAAGCGCAAGGTAAGGTGGTCACCTAAAGGCTGCCATCCATCAGCCTACGCTTTGCGGGAGGTGCGGTCAACCGTCAAGGTGAGAAATACCTCGAGTATCTAGATATACCCCTCGGCGCGACGATTTTGGCGCTGTCCTAATCCTGCCCCCCCAACCATCAAACTAAGAATGATATCGAGTGGGACACGGTTATCGTTGGTTTTGTCCCCTCGAACGAGAGAGGGAAATGGCCGTCGACAGCTTTGCTGTTCCAGAAAGGGAAATCACACGGCCGGATCGAGGACAGATAGGGAAGCCAACAAAGTTGGGACAAGGAGTCGATGTGCGTATTTCACAGGGCTTGGGGAAGCAGGGCAGGTCTTTGTGGCTGTGTAGAATGGGAGCACGATTGGCTTGTTCTATGAATGTGAAAAGAATTGAGAATAAGAACCGAAGTGACCTTCAACAGTCTCTCAAAAGCGGTCTGATGGGATAGTCAGAATTATGACTGGTGACAGAAGGGCACGTTCGTTGTGCTAGGGCCGGTGGGACTCAGCAAGTAGAATCGCTTACTCGTCAGGGTCCACACATTGAAATGGCCAGAGGAAGAGAACAGTGATGATTGGGTGTAGCAAGGCTAAGACCGGGTTGAGGTGCAGACGAGGAGGCCTGGCACTGAGGCCAACAACTCAGGGAAGGCAAAAAGGACCTGCACGAGCTGAAAAAGCCGAGACACAATTAGTCCAAGGCAGAACATGAGCATTGGTGCCAATAGGTCCCTAGGGGAAGTTGGCGCCGGCCACGCACGGGAGATCGGGGCACCCGGCACACACCCACTCGACAGCTGCCAGGTACAACCCACGATATCAATGGCCGGAATATCGAAGCGACTCACTTGGAAGGAAAGGGCATAGGGCCGGCAATAGAGCAGCAATGACATCAACCCCGGCCACAACAGGCAAGGAAATCTGGCACATTCAACCTCTTTCTGTCAGAACAGCCAGGGTGCTGGAGGTTTCTGCGTCCCAAAGGGGAGTGCACTAGTCATGCAAACAGCTCCACACTGGCCTAGCCGGGCCGGAGACGCAAAAAGGAGACGTGCTTTTTCCAAAGTTGCAAAGTCCAGCGTCCTCGGAGCGGTCAGGGAGCCGGGTGCGCTGAGGCTCAGGCACGATGCGGGCAACATGAGGCGGCCAACGCCCGTCGAGACTCGAAAAAGCTAAGTCTTCCAAGCGCACACGAGTCGGAGAAAGTTGGTCGGAAAAGATGGCGAGGAAATCTCCATACGTTGCGCGCGACAGGGAATATTGAAGAGACAATACCCGGTGGCGGACCCGCTCGGCGAGGAAACTCAGGGAGTGGCGACAAACCTTGCAGGGGATTCTCCCATCCCCCCGAAGCCTCTCTGAGCCCGGCTAATTCGTGGACTGGCCGCGAGCTTGGTATTCGCTTAGCCGGTGATGATGCGAATCTCATCGCCGCTGGCCGACGGCGCACACGTAGCGCAAAGCCTGTCGAGCTGGATCGGCATCCACAACGGTTTTGCGTGCCGCTCCTCCGCCGTCCTCTGGAGGAATTTGGAAAAACAGAAGGCAAAACCCGGAGAAGACTGATTCTGAAACACCCGCCGGTTAGCGGTGACTTAGGGGCATGACTCGCAGGACGCCCGAGCTGAGATAACCTGTTTTCGGTGGGCGATGGCCGGCGGAGAAGGACGTTCTGGTATCCTTGAAGTTCTGGAGTGTGCAGATCGTTGTCCGACTCAGCTGAGGCGGTTGTGCGCTAAGAGAGGGCAAGCCACATACTACTTTCTCCACCCACGCTTTCGGCTCCAGCTTGGGCTTTAACTCGCGCTCTACGAGCGCCACAATGATGCGATGTTGGCGCGATGTGGTGCCCCGCCCCTAGGGTTGCCGCAAGCCGTACTTCTGTCGAAAATGTATTGGCATGCTGGGTGGGCCAGGGGCCTGAACTTTTCTAATACGGCATCCAAGCCGTCGCCTTCTATACCGGGAAGTGCAAAACAATGAAATCTAGCGTGATACTGACCGTTATGTATATAGCATTCGCACGTGGTCAGTGCTCTGCTTTTTACGCCCGACCAGGAGCCAACGGACTTCAATTCTCGTCTGTCGACGGACAGCTCGGCTTGGTATGGAGGCTTTTGCCCGTCCTTCGATGATCTCCCCGAAAACCGAATTTGGTCCAAGAGGCTTCCGAGCGCCACAGGCGACAGGGGGCAGGGAGATAGCGCGGTTGACAACCCAACGGAGAATGACAGAATGAACGACATAACGGGCAGGCACGGCATTCATCGTGCTGCTGGCGAGTGGCCTGACGGACTGCCGACAGAGAATCGCACAGAAAGGGAAAAGGGAGGTGCATCGAGTCCGAGGTCCAGTCCCATTCTGCACCCGGGCCCCTGGGAATCGACCCCTTGCTGTATCTTTAAGTCTGGAGATTGCCGTCGTATCTTCTGCGATTCTAGCACCACGGTGCGACGGATCAAAAACCAACAAAGCCATAACAAAAATCTTTGCGTGCAGGAACGGAAATGGTGGCGGCAATATGCCGGACGCATCCCTAGCGTTTTCCAGCCCATGCAGGTTGAGCGGCGACTCTTTATGCCGGGATGCTCCTCGGTTAACTTGGCCTAGCTGCTTCACCCAGACTTTGCAGGGGGCGAGACCCAGGGGACGCGGTTTTCTCGGGTGGAAAAAGAGGTTGGAGGGATGCATTTCAGCTCCCGCAAATCTCTTTCCGATAGGTAGGTTTAAGCTCGGTCGGAGCGGGAAAATATTTCGCCTCTCCACATTCCAGGCTTGGCACGAGGATCAACGGCAGTGGTGTTGGTGATGCTTTGTATCCGAGTTCTGTCTGAGGAGACGATCAACGGTTGGCACTGTGCTGAAATTAGAATACTCCAGCTCGGCCGGGCTCGGTTACCTCATCTGGCAGTTCTCCCATCCGACTACATGACGAGCGTGCCCATATGTCAGCCCTGTCATGAGCGTTTCAAACAAATAGTACGGCTGGGAGCAGACTCCTTCAAGCTTGGAGCTTTGGCCAACGCAGTTGGCTTCGTGGACGCCGTTTGCCTTCATTGCGACAAATGATATCTCGCCAACAAACTATCTAATCTAACATTGTACAGCTGAAATTTTAAAAGTTGTGGTATCTGTTGGAGATTCTGCTGCTTAAAAGCCAAGTGCAAAGGGCCGGCCTCGAGCCTCATTAACGAATCGTAAGCTCAGATCTCTGGTTGCCTCGTTCTTTTGTATGATTCGGCTGTTGTGGAGTGACGTGGAATGGGCGTTTCAGTCTGGCAAGATGTCTGTCACGTCAAGGCGGGTCCAGAGATGGTCTTATAACGACACCAGGAGAACAAGCACAGCAACACAAATCCTCAAGATCGATGGAGCTTATCTTCCCGCCATCTCGTTCGAATGCGGGTACGAGTCAATCCAGAAGCGCAGATCATCGAGCAAGCGAATATTATTTAAATTTGCCAATGACGTCCATGTTTTGAGACCACCGCCCATGATGCCTCGACCACTTCCGTGGATCCACTGCTTACATACGGCAAAGCTGAGCTTCACACAGTATTGACCGCTACAACCTGTGTGTGGCCGGTCAACATCTCGCGCTGCTCTTAGAACAGAATTCTGGCAGCCTGCTCCCTCAACCCATGTACTTCACGACACTTCTTGCAAGATGGTCCGAAATATAGCTGGCTGGAAAGAGTTGAGGCGTTGGCTAATGCTTCTGGCGAGATATTGAGCGGCAGTCGCTCTCTGGAACCCAATACTTCAACCGTACACACTTTGCGTTATCATTCAAAACTATGCTGCTCCTTCCTCCCATATTACATTATTCATTTCAACCACATGAAAAGGGTTGACCAAACATCCCAAATGCCGACTTCAGAGGGCCGATGCTGCGTTGTAAAAAAGGTGCAAGAAAGATATTTCCATGCTCGTTCAACGAGGAATGAAACCCAGACGCCCTCCCAAATGTGGCCGTCATCCATCGCAAATGTATAGGAACCTAACCTCGTGGAAAGGAGCGATACTAACGATCGCCCAAACCAGTCACCTTTCCGGCGAATCGGGCACCGGCGCTGCCTCTCTTCTGCAACTTGTTGGAAGCCTCCGTCAAAGGGGTGCTCCGGCTCACCACAGGAAGTGGACCCAGAGTGTCGGTGTGACGGCTGTTTGTGGCTCGGGCGGTGCGCTGATCAATATACAATTGGGCGGCCGCCGACAACGGTATAGCTGGCGGCTCGCTCGGAATTTCAGCACCGTTCTGGACCAGCAGTTCGGCGATAGGAAAAGCCTTTGCCGTCGTGGGAGTCGTGCCTGGCTGACTCGAGGCTGGATAAGCCGGGTCTGCTGCCGCGAGAGCGAGGAAGAGGGCGTGAGTGTTCCTGGACCTGTCCCGTGCGTTGATATTTCCGCGCTGTGCGATCGCTTGAAGGACGCCGCGGACATCGTTCTTTTTGATCGAGGTGAGCAAAGCGTCGTCGGCAGTGGTATAGGGAGCCAGTGGCTCCACATACGCACGGTCGACATATTTGGCGGTGATGAATTTGAGCCGCTGATCACGAGTGGCATGGGCGTCGGGCTTCAAGGTTGGATCAAGCTTTGCCTCCCATACCATGTTGCTGATCCGATTGCCCACCAGCAATAGAAGCTCGACGATATCGGTGGTGAAAGAGTGTACATCCAAAGTCAGTGATCGAATCTTGGAAACGTGCGTCCCAAGCGATCGATGGATGCCTCCGCATTCGATGCAGAGGATAATCCCGAGATTGAGCGAGACCCACTCGACTCTGGTGCTGGAGCCACAATCAGCGCACACCGCGTTGGCTGCATCCTTGTTTCGGATCTGATCAAGGAGCTTGGTCGGGTGGTCGTCATAGCTGTTGTTAGACGACCGGGTGTAGGTCGGTCGTGCGCCCACCGTGATGCGTCGATTGACGCCGACCGCGTCGGTTCGGTACGAATTCCCATGCGGACCAGATTGTGATGAGCTCTTCCCCGTGAGCATGGAGCCAAACTCTCGCCCGGCGGCGTCGTGTCGGCCCTGTTGCGGGGTCGCGTGGTTGTTCCGTCCCTCCATCGCGCTTTGGAGGGCATTATTGATGGCCACAATCCAATTGTTCATTTCTTCCTCGGTCGTCGCTTGATACACTCTCTTGTACTGCGGAGTGATGACTTCGAAACAGAATCTCCGTTCAGCATCCCGTGCCATCCGGACAGACGCCATTCGGAGGTCTATCGGCTCACGGTGGAGGTCGAGCTTGTCTTTCCAGTTGCTGTATTCTGAAAGCTTACCCTGGTCCAGCACTATCCAGAATCTCCGCTCGTTAGTCGGCGGAAGAGGATGAGCGAGAGAGGAGCCAACTTACTTGTGCCATGCCTGCTTGTTAATTCCCACGGGATCAATATGCGAACTCGGTTTACTCAGCGCCCACAGCAGGCCTTCCTTGCGATGCTGCCCGCTGGTGAACTTATCTTGTCCGCCCGAGGAGGCTTTCTTCTCCTCCAGATCGCGGATTCCTTTGAATTTGCCGGGAATCGGACCTCCTGCGCCGGAATCGCTGGGAGATGTCGACATGGGGGCACTGGTAGCACCGTGAAGCGCCGAATTACTGGGGCCCAGAGCCTTGGCCGACTGCTGCCCCAGGTGTGAGCTCGTACTATCCGCCCGGCTCAAATCGGTGTCTGAAGGGCTGCCTGTGTGGCCGTTGGACACCGGTACTGGTGATGCGACTTGATGATTGCCGGTGTCTGTTTCGACAAACATGGGCCCCATTTTTTCCAAATTCCTCCGCTTTTCTTCTCTCTCAGTCCTTTTCAGATTGTACTCTTTGTCGGCTTCGGCCACCTCTCGGACCAGGGCATCCAGTTGTGGCGTCAGACTCTCGACCGTTTCTGCCGCCGACAAGAAAGATTTAGCCTGCCCGTCGGCATATTTGGTCAGCTGGGACAGGAGCTCTTGCTCTTTTCGTCCGCCGTGGAGATCCTGCATGAAGGTTGAATAGTCAAACCGGGCCAACTCAAAGTTGCGCCTCTTGCTCTGGTATTTCGAATCGCTCTCTGCCCGCTTCTTCTCTTTCAGAGAGTCCTGCCGCTGGCCCAAGTATCGACTAACGTAAGCATAGTAGTCTCGGCTTTCCTCTTCGAAATCTTTCTTCTTCGCCTCGGCCTGTTTGATGTCGAGGTTGTAGAGCTTGGAAAGTGGGTCGATGATTTGTTTCTGTAGAAGCTTGCCGTTCTCCGTCTCGTATTGGAGAATGCGCCGGGAGATGTGGGTGAAATAATGGTTCAAGGCCGGCTTAAAGGCGGTCGTATTCGATGCGGATGCCTCTTGAAGCGCACCGAAGAAAGCTTTCATGGCTTGATTGCATTCGACCTGCGCCTGCTGTGCCGCTTCGGCCTTCTTCAACACCTTTTTGATTTGAATCCGCATATTTCCCGTCTTTTGCTCCAGCGATTTCATCGTCGCCCTGAACAGCGGTCCGTCCTCGACCGCGCTGACGTCCTCTCCTGGGCGAGCGTATAGAATGTCCATCACCGGGGGGGGCGGGGCCGGTGTCGGAGCGGGTGGCGGTGGTGCAATCGTGGCCGAGCTCGAATTGAAATCCGTGGTATAGGCAGAAGGAGAAGGAGGGTTGGGCACGTCTGGTGGCGGACCCTCCGAGTCGCTGACGGCAGACTGGTACGAGTGAGAGGATGCGATTCGGCGGCGCTGCACGGGCACGGTCAGTTCGAGATGGGGGGATGCCAGAGGAGTCGACGGGGGGACACTGTTGTTGACCCAGAAGGCGAGAGACGCCAGCGTATTGAGTCGGTGAGCGCGGGAGTCATATTCCAGAAAGCTGCAGCTATGTCGCCAGCCACCCCCTCGATCCTCACTTGGTTTGGGTGGTTTCCATCGCCAGGTCCAGTCATACGTCACCGCAGGACTGCCGTTGGTGGAAAAGTCGCCTATCAGTTGCACGTTGGAATTCTTGTGAAGATTGGGGTCGGCATGGAACTCTCTGGTGATCAGTGTATCCAGGTCTTTTGCATTCTGTGCGTAGGCAAAGGTCAATCCCGTTATGGACGTGTCGACACTGGCGCTGGCCGTACTCGATGGCGTCGGAGGTGGTACAGGGCTTGGGTTTTGCCGGCTGACAAAAGTGAAGTGGAAACTGAGCTCGTCCTCAAGGTCCAGCCGAGGGATGAAAGAGAGTGCGGCAGTGTCTGGGTCCTTTGCCAGGTGTCAGCACCACGTTTGGCGGCCGTGTTCAAGAACTTGCCTGAATATATGCCACTGGTCTCTCGTCGCCAGCCTCTCTTCTGGCAAAAAGACGAGTCGCCGGGTAGGCATTAGGCGTGACATTCAGGACCACTTTCCGCCGACCATTGCTGATGACCAGAGATGAGATGAAGACTGCAAGAGTCAGCGTGGAGAAAGGAGCCCCGGAGAGTGGACATACAGCGGCCCTGATCCTTCAAGTACAGCATAGCACTGCCATCGTCGACTCGACTCCCGATGTTGCCCATGGCCGCCAACCGCCCGGCCTCTGTGCGGCCAACCCAAGGCGAGCCAGGTTCGAATTAAAGATTTCAACGCGCCTAAGGGTGTCCACGGCAAATACTGAGAGGAAATGGTTCCGCGGCGGTATAATGTGCTGCGCTGTTTTGAGCTGTTGTTCAGTGCCGTTCGACTGTCAGTTGCGCCAGGGCTGTGCCGCTGTGGGGTATTCGGCGCGAGTTACTCGCCAAGCGGTGCCGCTTAAGCTTAACATTGAATATGCTGGGAAGGTCTGGCGAATGTCGACAAATTGTCTCGCAATTTGGTGGTATGGGTTTGTGATAATACTTGCAATGACGGATGCATGTTATGCAAAGAAATATAAATAAAGGTTCTGATGCCGAGCCAAGGGGTCCTGTGACGTTTCTAGGCTTACCCCCTTCGTGATGCCCAGACTTGTGACCACGCGACTAAGCACTCTTTTTGTCTGTCACGTTCCAAGCCATTAACTGCAGACCAGGTATCTTGGGGATTGCGAGACCTGCTGTAGTATGCCAGGCCCCGCTGCACTGACGTGGCCAGAGTGGCTCTACACCGACCAGATCACAACCCTCCCGTCCACTCCACTTGTGCTGAATTTCCGGACAGCGGCTCCGCTGCCCTCGAATACTCGAACAGTATTGATGGTGTTCTGATGTGTCGTGCTCAACTGGGTGTCGTCCTTGACTTTGCCTTTGAGGTCCATTTGCCGGAACATCTGGAGGGCTGACTCTTCGTGAACAGCTTTCGCTCCCGGATGCGTCTTTGCTTCAACGGACCCGGCAATCTCCCAGCCGTGTGGGCTGCCGCGGAAGCGATATGCTTCACAGTCATATCCTGCTGCAATAATCTCGCTTTCCCCATTCCATATGAGGCTTGTGAAGGGGAGCAGCTGCGTGCTGATATTGATCATCGCCTTGGGCGGTTGCTCCGGGGCGCTGGGATAGACCACCGTGATGCTGCTGTCATGTGCGGCAAATGCGAGGGCGTCTCCACTGGGCGAGAAGGACACGGCATGGACCCAGCCGGCCGAATCGTTCAGATACTCTCCACACACCGTGTTGAAGGGCAGGCGCTCTCCCCACACGCTGGCTTCTGGCCGGGCATCGACGCCCTTGATGAAACCAGAGAAGACTCGTGCGTGGGAATCGGTCGAGCCGGCAGCAAGCAAGACCGAATTAGGGTGCCAGGCGAGGGTGGTAATCGTACTCCGAATCGGTTTCTTTAAATGCTTCGACACCCACCAGTCGTTCTCCTCTTCAAAGTAGCAAACCGCAATTACTCGTGCTCCCGAACCAACGGCGAACTTTTTTTCGGATGGCGACCAGCGCACAAAGGTGGCGGCACGGTTGATCCGCAGCAAGACCAGAGTCGGCTTCCAGCCAGACGGTGACGGTTCCCAGACATATGCATTGCGGTCTAGGATATCAAGTCATCAGCCCCATTTCTCCTCCCACGCTCCATCGTGGTGGGAATACCTTGCGAACAAGTGACAATCATGCCGCTGTGGGGCGCGATGTCGACGCCGGTGACGGTCTTGTCGTGGCCCTTCAGCTCATCCTTCAACACAAACCGGGAGCCTGATTTGTGGTACAGCTCAACGTTACTGTCGCGAGCGACCGCCAGTGTCTGCCTGTCTGCCGAAAACGAGTGGTCGGCGATTGGGTTGTGAAAGAGATGGTGAACCTCCGGTCCGGACATGATGATTGAGCCTCGCGATAGGAGTCACTCTCGACTATCGCGTTCCCAAGGTCTGTGGCGGAATCGTTGTCGACGGTGAACCTGAGAAAGGACGTCAAAGGTGGGATGACGCTGATGCGGCCAGCCCGCGCCTCCGATTCGCCAAGCTGACTTTTTGGCCTGGGAGCGCACGCGATGTTCCACTGAATTGAGCAAAGCCCAACCAGTATCACCGACATCATGGCGATATTTTGTGGCCAGTTCTTATCTTGACGGCGCAAGGCTCCCCTTCTCGGCCATTTCGAACCTCACGTCCAGATCGGCTTCGACTTCTCAACCATGGCATCCAAGCTGGCGCAGAAAGCGCCTCCCGGAAAAGAAGCCCAGAACCTGGGCACGCCAAATCAGACGTGAGCACATCAAGACCTGGCAATCGAGGTATATACTGACGACACGAGACTTTATATCAAGAACTTGACCGAAAAGATCAACAAGAACGAACTCAAGCGGGCGTTGTACATGCTCTTCTCGACATACGGCCCCGTTCTAGATGTGGTCACAAGCAGAGTGGGTAGCAAAGGCCAGAGCATGCGCGGTCAAGCCCATGTTGTTTTCCGCGATATACAGACGAGTACGCAAGCCATGCGAGCTTTACAAGGATTTGATCTTTTTGGAAGAGAAATGGTGTGTACCTTTCACCACTGCAAAACTTGTCACTAAGCGCCGGACGGCAGAAAATTGTCTACGCCAAAGGGCAGTCTCAGATCATTCTGAAGCTGCGGGGAACGTTTGAACCGCTTGCTCCTGGTGCCGCTGCCGTCGAGACCACGGAACTGCAGAAGTCGATATTCAACGCTCCTCCGTCCAGGATTCTAGCCAAGCCCGTGGAAAATGAGGCCAATGCCAGTGACAATCTTGCCGAAAACCCGGCGCAAGGAGTCAAGCGACCTCGAGAAGATGAAGCTGAGGAAGAGGAGGAGAGCGACGTATCCATGGAGGAAGATGAGGACGACGCACCAATGGAGGAAGATGACGACGACGAATGACAAGAATGATAATAATAACAGCACCCAGCACCAAAACACCCAAGATAAGAAGCACAATAATAGGAGCAGCCTGTTCCTAGCGGCGCTTCTATCATGGCAGCTGACAACTGACTTCGAATTGATTGGTTCTGCAATCACCACAGCCGCCAGCAAGAGAGATTTGTCCCACCCGCACCGTCCACTCATTCGAGGCCAGAAATGGGGGTGCGGCTGGATCCTTTCAAAGAGATACATCAGGTGCCACGGTAGTATCGGCAGAGCGACCCTCGACCAATCGGTGCTGGCATTTCTTCTCGAACCCAGGAATCAATAGCTTACTTGGCACGTACAGGCCAACGGAGGATCCCATCAGTCCCAACCACAGAAAGAGGTAATCTTCGGGATTGAGGGGGATCCCGGTGTTCAGATGGGAAAGTGCTTCAGGCGTGTTGCAGGGATGAACAAAAAACATGGGAAGATCTGAGAGTGGATGATGCTGTCCGAGTTAGCAAGGTCGGTGGTATCGATGATCTGTCCGGTCCTACCGCCACACTGATACCTCCCATCACGCCGATGCCTCCCAATGCAGTGCGCGAATGGCTCGGAACCAGGAAAAGATACACCTCGTCAATGTTTTGCGACACTTTCCCGCGAGTATTACAATAGGTAAACCATAGCATGGGCACTCGATATGTAGGGGACAGAGTGATCGAGAAGTGAACGACGATTGTCTGCCCCGTTTGATCCTCGTGAAGCAGCTGTAGATATCAGCAAAGTCGGGAGACCCGGTCCAAATGGTGCTTGCTCACAGCCTGATCATCGTCGCCAGACTCTTCTGTGAGATCTTCTAACTCATCGTCACAAACGTCCGGAGCCGTAGAATGCCGATTCCCAATCTCTCTCGACTGCTTGATGACAAGTTCTTCGCCAGTCCAGTTCACGCTCAGCCAGTCTGTCCCATCCAGGGCATCGTGACATCTGGATTCCAGGGCACGGCATGCTTCGGCAAATTCACCTTCTTTAATGCTGGGAAATGCCTCCAGCATTGATGCTGTCATTGAACTAGGGTCCACTCCCCATATTTCAGGTCGTGACTTGAAGAAGTGTGTCTGGCCGTTGATAATGCTGACCCCCTTCAGGTCCGAGTTGATGCGCCAAGGCGCATGCAGGATCACGTCGGCAACTTTGGCTGGCCACGGTTTTGATCAAAGCATCATGTGGATCAAGAACTACTGACACCGCACTCTGCTTAAAATGGGAGTGGTCTCTCCGCGAGGGCGCCGCGAGACGGATCTGAGCAACATGGCCAGATTATGGCACTCACGTCTCGGATGCCCTCAGAAATGGTCAAGGAAAGAAGCTGTCAGACTCCCTCCACCGCCGATGACACGCTAGAAATTGGATTCTCTATCCGCAG
>Ga0255336_100604_pt1 | contig 48375 bp, 43 predicted proteins | sample MeOH1_35cm_T3_17_FD_189102 | JGI IMG/M metagenome (GOLD analysis project Ga0255336, IMG submission 189102) | Sandy soil microbial communities from University of British Columbia, Vancouver, Canada - MeOH1_35cm_T3_179 | ecosystem: Engineered > Artificial ecosystem > Sand microcosm > Unclassified ... | reverse complement strand
TTTCTATTTCCGGCCGTCGAAGATCTGGGAAATCCTGCGGGAGATGCTGACGAGCTGGGACATGATGAAACGGCGCCTGCGCGAGGGCGTCGAATTCTTCCGTTTCCTGCGCGCCCACGAGGCGTGATCTTCAATGATCGCATGCGTCAGAGAATGCTGATTATTACGGCGGACGATTTCGGCCTGCATCCTCGCGTGAACGAGGCGGTTGAGCTCGCCTACCGGCATGGTGTATTGACCGCGGCGAGCCTGATGGTAGGCGCGCCCGCTGCAGAGGATGCGATAGCGCGTGCCCGATCGCTTCCGGGACTGTGCGTGGGCCTCCATCTGGTCCTCGCCGATGGCATGCCTGTGCTGCCACGCGAGTCGATTCCCGCGCTGGTGGGCGCGCAAGGCCGGTTCGGTAGCAACATGGTGCGCGACGGTTTCAGGTTCTACTTTCTACCGCACGTTCGCGCGCAACTTGCGCTGGAAATCCGCGCGCAGTTCGAGGCGTTTGCGAAGACGGGCCTGCCACTCGATCACGTCAATACACACAAGCATTTTCACCTTCATCCAACGGTACTCTCGCTGATCATCGAGATCGGGCGCGACTTCGGAATGCGCGCAATGCGTCTGCCAGGCGAGCGCGATGCGCCGCTCTGGTTACGGCCGTGGATGAACCTGGTGCGCGCGCGACTTGACCGCGCGGGCATTGCCCATAACGACTATGTGATCGGTCTCGCGGACACCGGACGCATGACCGAGTCGGTGTGGCTTGCCGCGCTCGAAGGGCTCCCCGGTGGTGTCGGCGAGATCTATTGTCACCCGGCCACAGCGGGCGACGCTCCATTGACGCCGGGAATGCAGTCCTACCGTCATGCGGACGAACTCGACGCGCTGCTGTCCCCGCGCGTGGCAGAAGCGATCGGTGCCGCTGGTGCGACGCGCGGCGCCTTTGCCGACCTGCTCGCACTGCGCGGGTAATCGGTATGAAATGGCTGCGTTGGATAGGATTGCCCGCCGGTATCGCGATGCTCATCGCGCTCGTGTTGCATGAAGGTGCTGGCGACGTCATGCACGTTATTGCCGGCGCGGGGTTCGCGTTGCTGTTGTTAGTGCCATTGCACGCATTGCCCCTATTACTCGATGCCTATGCGTGGAGCCTGTTGCTTGGCAAGCGTGCGTCGCTGCCGTTTCTCTGGTGGGTCGCGACTGTGCGCGAGGCGATCAGCCGGCTGCTGCCGGTGGCGAGCATTGGCGGCGAAATCGTCGGAATCGGACTTGCACGCTGGCGCATAGCGGACGCGAGCACGGTCAGCGCGTCGGTCGTAGTCGAAGTGCTGGTCACGATGGCCGTGCAGTACGCGTTTTCCGCGCTTGGGCTCGTACTGATCGCCACGTCGGCGCATCAGGTCAGCGCGATAAAGACGATCGGGCTCGCACTGGCGCTTTCACTACCGCTGCCAATCCTGACGGTTGTACTCATCCGCCGCGGGCGGGTATTTCACAGGATCGAACGCTTCGCCGCGAAACTGCTGGGTGACGCGCACCCATTGCTGCGCGATATCGACGGAAAACGTCTCGATGCGGATATCGATGCACTGATGTCTCGCACGGGCCTGCTAGCAAGTGCTTTCCTCTGGCAATTCGCCGGCTACGTGTCGGGCACGCTGGAAACATACTGGGCTCTGGCAATGCTGGGGCATCCGGTGTCGGTGAGCGGCGCGTTGGCAATCGAGGCCTTGACGCAGGCCGTGCGTCATGCGGCGTTTATGGTGCCGGCCGGTCTTGGTGTGCAGGAAGCAGCGGTGCTGCTTCTCGCGGTCGTGGTCGGCGTGGATCGGGAGACGGCGCTATCGCTGGCACTCGTTAAACGCGCACGCGAAGTGATATTCGGCTGCGTTGCGCTTGCTTCATGGCAGGTGGCTGAAATCGTTCATGGACGCAAGGGCCACAAGAAGCTCCTTTGCCAGCAGCTACCGAATTTGCGCGAGTGAATTTCGTGCTGCAGAGCGCGACGCTCGAATCGTGTGTATTTTCGATGAATTTGCCGTGGTGTAAGAACAACACCGCAGAAGTAGGTGAGGCGGTCATGGAGTCCAGGATTGCGTTGAAAATCGTTTGATCACATGGACTTATCTCTGCCATCCGGATCTTGCGAGTTTGCAGGAGGCACTGTTGCGAGATGCGTTACTAAAGGCTTAAACCGCGGGCGTAGACTTCATTTGTCACACAACATGCGTCACTTGCCGTGGGCAGTGGAACGCAATTCTATGCACGTATCGGAGTCCAGATCATGAGAAAGTCATTTATTGTTGCGGGAATCGTGAGTTTATTCGCCGTGACCGCTCACGCTCAAAGCAGCGTCACGTTATACGGTTCTCTTGATGCCGGCCTGGTTTATTCCAACAACCAGGGTGGTCACAGCGCGTGGCAGGAAGGTAGCGGCGTAGTGTCGAATACGTACTTCGGCCTGCGCGGTAATGAGGATCTCGGCGGCGGTCTGCATGCGATCTTCACGTTGGAAAGCGACTTCAACCTGAACAACGGCCAGTTCCAGGACGGCAGCACGATGTTCAATCGCCAGGCGTATGTCGGCCTGAAGAGCGACCAGTTCGGGCAAGTCACGCTCGGCCGTCAGTATGACTCCGTGGTCGACTACCTCGCGCCGATTTCGGCTGCTGGCGCCGGCTTCGGTAACAACCTGGCCGCCCACCCGCTCGATAACGATAACCTCGATAACTCGTTCTCGCTCAAGAACACGGTTAAGTACTCGAGCGCGAATTACGCAGGCTTCCAGTTCGGCGGCCTGTATGGCTTCAGTAACGGCGCAGGGGATTTCTCGAATAACCGCGCATGGAGCGTTGGGGCATCGTATGCGAACGGCCCATTCAACGTTGCCGCCGCCTATCTGCAGATGAACAACTCGGGCGGTACTTCGGGCGGTGCAACGTCGGTCGGGGCAGGCGAGGCGAACATCGGCGCAGCGCTGCAACGCACTTATGGTGTTGGCCTGAATTACACCTACGGTCCGGCGGTGGTTGGATTCGTCTGGACGCACACGCAACTTGACGGCATCGGCGCAGTCAGCAACGGCTTCAGCGGATCGAATTTCTCCGCGGGGCTGCCGGGCACCAATCTGCACCTGGACAACTTCGAAATCAATGGCCGCTATGCGCTGACGCCGGCCTTGGGCATCGCGGCAGCCTACACGTACACGGACGGCAAGGTGTCCGGTACGGGAACGGGCGATCCGAAGTGGCACACAGTGTCGCTCGAGGCGGACTATTCGCTTAGCAAGCGCACGGACGTGTATGCGGGTGGTGTCTATCAACACGCATCGGGCGAACTCGGCAACGGTGTTGCGAACGTCGCTGTCGTCAATGGCGTTTCGCCGTCGTCGAACGGCAATCAGGTGGTCGGTACTATTGGCATGCGCCATCGCTTCTAAGCCGCCAGTTCGTATCAGACGACGTGGATTGGTAGTCCACGCGTGATGAACATCGAAGCCGATCCCTTATCGGCTTCGATGTTCCTTGCGGCTAATTACGCCGCACCGGCTACACAGCACAGCAGACATAATCAAGGTGGAAAAGCATAGATGACGCAAACGCCAGTTCAGCCCGCACCCTCACGTGATAAGGGCGCGCGCTCCGCCAGGGGAGGCGCCCCTGGAGAGTGTGTCATATGCGACTCGCACGATCTGACGTATGCCTACGGGGCCGACATGCATGAGTCGCTTTGCTTTTCCAGCAACGAGCAGGCGCGTTCTGCACACATCGAGGCCGCGTTAGCGGCCGTTGTCGCCTGTAAAGATTGTGGTTTTGTCTGGGCAGTCAGATAGTTTCGGCGATCGTCCGAAAGAAACGTAGTCATCAATTACTTACCAGACGATTCAACACGAACGGGCCGTGAGCAATAGGGCGGATCGAGAGACGATTGCGCGGCGTGCTTCGGCCAACCTCTGTTCTGCACTCCTCCGCTTGTTGAAGGTTACGTAATACGAAAGACCGTTGCGCGGTTTTGTCGCAGGGGGCGTGGTTCATTGCCTCCGAGTCGCTGCCTGACAGGTTGACCTGGATCATGCTGCGAAGCCATTGGCTCTTTAAGCTGAAGCTGTGCGTATCCAATCCGGATGACGCATGAAGGAGGAGAGCCGTGTCGGATCAATACAAAATTCTGGTCGTCTATTACACCCGTAGCGGTACGACTCGCCGCATTGCGGAAATGCTCGCACTTGAGCTCGGCGCGGATATCGAACCTGTTCGCGAGACGGCAAGGCATGCAGCTCGCAAGGGCGTGCGCGGATATTTGCGCTCGCTCGTAGACATACTGTGGCACCGTCCTGTCGATGTCATGCCGCCCATACACCGCTTGCAGGACTACGACGCCGTTGTAGTCGGCTCTCCGGTGTGGGCCGGTTTCGCGTCTGCGCCGGTAGAGGCGTGGTTAAAGCATAACGGCGCGTGCGTCCAGCATATCGCGTTCTTCTGCACGCTCCGCAAGCGGGGCAGCGACTCGGCATTCGACCAGATGGGCGAAGCGTCGGGCAAGTTCGCAATAGCAACCTGTGCCTTTGATGCGCCCGATCTGCGGCGCGGCTACGACGGAACACTGCGCGAGAAGTTCGAAGCGCAAATCTGCCGCCGGCTCGATATGCTGCTGGCAATGGAGTGTGCGGCATAGTCCGCGCGCATTGCCGCCCCGGCAAGATCCGATGGAAGGCACCCGGACGTCGGTGCGGTCAAGGCGTGATCTGCATCCCGCAGCCGGTCTTGCATGGCAAGACACAGTCTGCACACAAGCGCGGAAGAAACGAACATCATGGACACGCTACGGAGCATGCGAATCTTTACCCTCGTGGCGCAGGCCGGCAGCTTCAGCGCCGTTGCGCGATCGCTCAACCTGACGACGGGTGCCGTCTCCCGTGCGGTATCGGAGCTGGAGGAACGCCTGAAAGTGCGGTTGCTTCACAGAACGTCGCGTCGCGTTACGTTAACCGAGCAGGGTAAGATCTATTCGCGCTCGGCGCTGCGCATCCTTGCCGATGTCGCGGACGCAGAGGGCGAAGCAAGAAGCGCTCATGAAACTCCGGAAGGCGTACTGCGCGTCGCTCTGAATGAGGCAGTCGGACAGGAGTGGGTAATGCTCGCCGCCGGCGAGTACCGCAAGCTTTATCCGAACGTCGCTGTGCAACTCAAATCGTTTGTGCAGCCGCCGGATCTTTTCTCCGGCATTGCCGATGTGGCGTTGATCTCGGCCTCGTCACTCGCCGATTCCGATCTTGTGTGCCGCGTGCTGGGCACGACCCGTAACATCTTGTGCGCGTCGCCGGCTTATCTGCGCGAGCATCGCGCGCCACGTGAATTGCGCGGACTGAAGTCTCACGCGGGGCTGGTTGCGGACGTGCCCGGACTCCCGTCGTACGACTGGTTTTTCGACCGCACTCAGGATGACGGCGCGCTCCCCATGAGCGGAAAACTGATCGTAACGAGCGTCGATTCGCTCATCTGTGCAATGCGGCAGGGAATGGGCATCGGCATGGTCCCGGCGATTGCCGTCGCGGGAGGATTGCGGGACGGTTCACTTTTGAGGGTACTTCCGGCTCACACAGGCGGCAGTATGAACATCTACGCTCTTTACCCGTCCCGACGCTTTGTCGACGCAAAGATCCGCACCTGGATCGAGTTTCTGCAGCAGTTCGTCGCACGACTGACTGCGGCGACTAACGATCTGCATGACGGCATCGGGGAGTGCGCCGCAGGCGAGGTGCCGTCGGATTCGTTGAACGCTGCGTGAGTTCGAGTTGCCGTTATTGCGATCTGCGTCCGAAACACGCGTTTTCGGCAACAATTCTTTCCAGGTGCGGCGGTTAACGATTCGCAGGGACATGGCTAGACTGCGCGAGCCTGTACAAACACTCGCTGTTGCTCAAACCATCAAGTCCCTACGAGGTTCCTCGACATGAAGTCTACGTTCGCACATGGCGTGCTCGTCGCGTCCGTCGCGCTTGCCGCCGCTATTCCCGCACTTGCGTTTGCTCAATCGGCGGCTCCCCTCACGCGAGCTCAGGTAAGAGCAGAACTGGTTGAACTGGAACTGACGGGATGGCGCCCGGGTGCAGGCAGCGACCCGCATTACCCGGAAGACATCCTCGCGGCCGAAGCTGCAGTCGCCGCGAATCGTGCCGCTGGCCACACAGGCGCGCAGGCCGGCTATGGTGCGGATGACCAGGGCACCTCGGAGTCGGGCGGCCCCCGGAAATAAGTGTCTGCCGCGAGCAACACGCAGGAGCGATCGTAACCGTTCTCCCATTGCTGATGTTCGCCGGTGCCTTGCCTGTCAACGAATTACCGCTGCAAACCGGGTTGTTGCGCTGGTTGGAAAGGACTCTTCCGATTTCGCGGATACGCGAAGAAATTTGGATCACTTAACGTTTGGCATCGATCAATCGATGGCTTCACGCCGTGACGCGTGACAGACATGACTGGTCGACAAAAACGAAGGTATTCAAAACATTCAACGGAAGGGGATTAGCGGTGGTGATGAAACGAATTGGTGTAGCGCTGCCCGCAATCATGATTGCGACAGCCGTGCATGCACAAAGCAGCGTGACGCTGTACGGGAAGATTGAAGACGGCTTCAATTACACGACCAATGCGAGGGGTAATGACGCATACCAGATGCAAAGCGGCTATGACTACGGGAGCCGCTGGGGCCTGAAGGGCACAGAAGATCTCGGTGCCGGGTATCACGCCGTGTTCCAGCTCGAAAGCGGCTTCGACGTGAACACCGGCAAGATGTCGCAAGGCGGCCGGGAGTTCGGCCGCCAGGCGTATGTCGGCATCGCGTCGGACCAATACGGCACGTTGACGTTCGGGCGCCAGTACGACCCTAGCGTGGACATGTTTTCGCCCATGACCGCGAATGGTAACTGGACGGGATATCTCTTCTCGCATCCCTACGACAACGACAACACCGACTATTCCTTCCGCGTCAACAACGCGATCAAATACGTCACGCCGACCATTCACGGCTTCACTGCCGAAGGCATGTACGCGTTCAGCAACCAGGCGGGCGGCTTTTCGAATAACCGGCTGTATGGCTTCGGTGCGCAGTATCAGAACGGCGGCCTGCAGATCGGTGCGTCGTATCTCAAGCTGAACAACGCAAGTTCTGCCACGGTTGCGTCCGCCAACTCGTCCGGCGCGGTGACCAGCGACAATACCTTCAATGCGCGGTCGCAGCAAAACATCGGCATCGGCATCAACTACACGATCGGCAAGGCACTGGTGGGCTTCGCGTATTCGCATGTGGATGTTTACGATCCGACGGCAAACGCATACTTCACGGGTACCACGCAGCCCGCTGGCGGCACATGGAACGCGTGGAAGTTCGACAACTTCGAAGTGAGCGGCTTGTATCACTTCACGCCCGCGCTCTACCTCGGTGCGTGCTATACCTATACGCAGGCAAGTCTCTCCTCGACCGTCGGGAAATTCGATCCCAAGTGGCACCAGCTTAGCCTGAAGCTCAACTACGATCTGTCGACGCGGACGTCTGTGTTTCTCGAGGGCGCCTATCAACACGCGGTCAGCGCGAACACGGGCACCGATTTCGACTTTGCCAATATTCCTGGCTCGGCCGATGTTTCCTCGGGACGTAACCAGATGGTCTATCGCCTTGCACTGTTGCACATGTTCTGACCGGTCAGTTTGAAACTGCCGGGTGTCCAGTCTGCCTTCGCCGCCGCCCTGACTGGCGCCGGTGAAGGTTCCCGCACATTGCGGCAGCAGGCGGTATTGCACCATTGTTGTGTAATCTGGAACTGATGTTCTTTCGATGTCCGATTGATCTCGCCCTATAGGACTTCTAGAATTTTAACCTGAAGCACTCGGCCTACGCCCATATCGGGCGCCGTGCCAGTGTGTCGGCGCCACCCAACGCATGCGGCTACGCGCGTCGACCTTGCTTGTGGAGGCATGCAGCCAGGATGGAGAAAGCGGTGCACGTGTCGATGGAACAAGACTCAAGGGAAATGCAGTTGCGCGCGTTGATGAAGCTCGGCAAGGAGCGCGGCTTCCTGACCCACACCGAAATAGTCGACCACCTGCCGGATTGCGTTGCACAGGCAGACGCCATTGAAGGAATCGTCAAGGCGTTTAACGACGTGGGCATTGCCGTGCGCGATTTCGCGCCTACGGGCGATGCGCTTCTGCTGGGCGACGCGGCCCAGCAATCAGCCCCCGACGACGTCGCCGAAGACGAAACGGCCACGGCGCTGACAATCGCCATATCCGAACCCGGGCCGGCAGCGGATCCGATGCGCGCCTATCTGCGCGAAATGGGCGCGACCCCGCTCCTGACGCGCGAAGGCGAAATTGCCGTCGCGCGTCGTATCGAGGCCTGCTTGCGGGAAATGCTCGAGGTGATCGCCTTGCGCCCCGCGACGGTTGACGCGATACTCGCGCGCGCGGATCGCGTCGCAGCGGGCGAACTCGACATCGACGATCTGGTTGACGGATTCCTCGAACAGCAGCCCGATGAAATGCTCCCGGCAATGCAGGGTGCGACGGCGGAGGGCGCCGCGGGCAGCAAAGTCGACGACGGTGTTCCCTCCAACGCCAACGATTCAGCCGGCGCGATCGAGGCCGATGAAGCCCGCATCGCCCGATTGACGGCGGGTTGCAATGCAATCTTTTTGCAGGTGCGCGAACAGCTGGCGTCGTGGCGGGCAGCGGTTGCTGGAACAACCGGCCGGCGCGAAGACGCACAGTCCACGCTCGTTCTGATCGCATCTACACTCGGGCAGATCCGCTTCAGCGCACGGACAATCGGCGAACTCAGTGCCGACGTGCGACGAGCGGTCGAGGAGATTCGCGGAATCGAGAGAAACGTTTTACGCCTTGCCGTGAATCAAGGTGGCATGGTGCGTGACATGTTCGTCGAAACCTTCGTCGGAAGCGAAACCGATCCTGAATGGCTTGCACGCGCGGCCGCAGCGGCGCCGGCCTGCAGTGCGGCGTTGATGCGCTGCGCGCCTTCGATTCATGGCCAGCAGGAAAAACTCGCGCAAATCGAGGCGCGCGAAGGTTTGTCATTGCAGGAGCTGAAACGGATCAGCAGAAAGATGAACGTGGCGGATCGCGAGCTTCAGGACGCACGCCGCGCGATGATCGAAGCGAACCTGCGGCTCGTCGTTTCAGTTGCAAAGAAATATGTGCAAAGCGGCATGCCGTTGCTCGATCTGGTTCAGGAAGGCAACATCGGCTTGATGAAAGCAGTGGATCGCTTCGAATACCGGCGTGGCTTCAAATTCTCCACGTACGCCACCTGGTGGATCCGTCAGTCGGTCTCGCGAGCCATAGCAGACTACGGCCGTACCATACGGGTGCCGGTTCATATGGCTGACGCCATGCACCGCGTCAAGAGGGTGGCGGGCGAGATGCGCCAGGAAACGGGCCGTCAGGCGCGTTCCAGCGAACTCGCTGCGCGGCTCGGCATGAGCGAAGAAAAGGTGCGCAGCGTGCAGCGAGTTACGAGGCAACCGGTTTCGCTGGATGTCCCGATCGGCGAAGACGCAGACACCACGCTCGGCGAAATGGTCGAGGACCCGTCCGCACTGGCGCCGCTCGACGCCTTGCTGCAAGCCGATCTGCGCGTGGCCATCGACGCGGCGCTCGGTGTCCTGACGCCGCGCGAAGCGAAAGTGATCAAGCTACGCTTTGGTGTCGATGCGGTTTCCGAACATACGCTGGAAGAACTCGGGGATCAGTTCGATGTCACCCGTGAACGGGTTCGTCAGATACAGAACAAGGCATTGCAGAAGCTACGTCATTCCGACGGTATCAGCACCTTGAAAAGCTATCTCGATCACTGAGTCGATCACTGAGCGGTTCGCAGCAACGTGAGCCGCATGGCAAGCGGCTCATTTTTCGCGAGCCGAAGTTATCCAGCACCAACAACGCCGACGGCGCGGCGGCCCTTACGGCCCCGCGCCCCCTGATCGCACTGTTCGCTTTAGTGCTTGCTGTAAAGCGACTGTCTATCCGGACCGGCTACCGGAATCACAGCGGGAACCACAGCGCGGCTCGTGCCCGTCGCCGAGGTGCCGCCGGTCGAACCGCCGTATGCGTTTGCCGACGCCCGTTGCGCTGCGACTTTGGCTTCAGCCGCCTGGATGTCGGCGGGGTACGTCGGATCTTCGCCGCGCGCCGGGTTGTAGCCGGCCTTTTCCAGTTCGACGAGTTCGGCGCGCACCTGGGCACGCGTTACCGGCTGATTGGACTGCTGGGCAAAAGTGATTGCCGGCGCGGAAAGAATGGCGGCGACCAGAACAACCGGGAAAACTGACCTGAACATCATGGACCTCACATGTATCTGATTGATGTGGCCAATTTTAGCAAGCAGGACGTAATAAATTATCCGCCTCGCGTGGAACGGACCCTTGGTGAATGAGGATGGATCGCCCATGCCGACCTCATCCACCAGTGGGCAAGGGAATGATGTGTGCGCGCCATTCTGGTGCATTGTTACCCTGGCGACAAGGGACGTTCCTTGCGAACCCGCTTAATAGACGTATTTGACAGCCCTAGAATCAAAGTCTTTCCCCCTGGCGCCGGATGAGGCCATGACGCGGTGTAATTCCGCAACGGGCAATCACCGCGCTCTCCTATGGATATCCGATATTCACGCAATCCGTCATTGAGCCAAAGAACAGACGTTTCGCGCTGGCTGAGGCTGGCGAGAAAGGCATCGTCCCATTGGGCGCTCAACGACGGGCTGATCTGGCTGCATCTGTTCAAGACGGTTGCGGCGGCGTTGCTCGCGCTGGGCATTGCCATGCTGCTCGACCTCCAGCAGCCGCGCACCGCAATGACGACCGTGTTCGTTCTGATGCAGCCCGTCAGCGGCATGGTGCTCGCAAAGAGTTTCTATCGGGTGATTGGCACAGCCGTAGGCACTGTGTTTGCGATTCTGCTGGCCGGCGTCTGCGTGCAGGATCCGGAGTTATATTTGTTCGGCCTCACCTGCTGGATTGGCGTATGCACAGCGGCGGCGGTCCGAAACCGCCACTTTCGCTGGTACGGCTTCGTACTGGCCGGCTATACGGCGGCGCTGATCGGTGTTCCGGCGCTAATGGCGCCCAATGCGCTTTTTCTGGCCGCTTTGACGCGCGCTGCCGAGGTATCGATCGGGATTCTGTGTTCGAGCGCGGTGAGCGCGCTCGTCTTTCCGATTCAGGCGACGACCACGCTCTTCCGCACACTGAAACAGCGGACTATCGAGTTCACCGATTTCGCCGCAGGCGTATTGTCGACGGCATTGCCAGCGGATCTGTTCGAGAAGCGGTTTGCCGCGCTTGTCGACGAGATCGTCGGATTCGAGGCAACGCGCACCTTCGCCTCATACGAAGACCCCGATATGCGAGCCCGGGCAGCGCGGCTTGCACGCCTGAATAGCGATTTCATGAATGCATGCGCCCGCCTGCATGCACTGCACCAACTGCTCAAGCGCTTACGCGGCAGCGGCGCTGCTGAAACGATTGCGGCCATTTCCCCGTTTCTTGATGAACTGTCCGTGCTACTCGTGGACGTCGGCAGGAAGGTGCAGAAGGGCGAGCCCGAGATGCCGGAGCTAATGGAGCGCATCAAGGCTTTCCAGACCGGTCTGGCGCGGCGTGCACGCGAAACGCAGCGGGAGATCGAACGGGTCGCGCCACGTTCCATGCTGGATTACGTCACGGCGATGGAACTGGTTCACCGGTTCGTCGGGGAATTCCTGTCGTACTGCGATATCTACCTCTCGCTGGCCAACTCGCGCAAGCATGTGCTCGACAAATCGCGCGTGCGGTACGAGCCGCAGACCAGCCCGTACGTCGTGGGACTCGCATTTGTTCGCACGGTAGTGGCGGTCGGCGCCGCAAGCTGGTTCTGGATCGCCTCCGGGTGGCCGGGCGGCAGCTTTCTGGTAACGGGCGCGGCCATCACCTGCGCCTTGAGCTCGACCTCGCCCGTGCCGCCGAAATTCACCTTGCAGATTGCAGCCGGGGCCGCGCTCTCGCTTCTCTTCGGCTGCATATTCCTGTCCTACGTCTACCCGAAGATCGACGGCTTTCCGCTGTTGTGCGCCGCCCTTCTGTTGCCGCTCGGCCTCGGCGCGTTTCTCATGGCGCGGCGGTCGACGGCGGCCTACGGTGTCGGCTTCGCCGTTTTCTTCTGCCTGCTGGCCGGCCCCGATAACGTGATCGACTATGCGCCCGACGTCCTCATGAACAATGGGCTCTCCATTCTCGTGTCGATGCTGCTGTGCGCACTCGCGTTCGCGGTGATCTTTCCGCCCCAGATGCCCTGGCTCGTCGAGAAGATCAAGCGTCATTTGAGGGGGCAAATCGCAATGGCATGCACCGCGCCGCTGCCCGGTCTCGACGGGCGCTTCCAGTCGAGCACCCACGACCTGATGTCGCAATTGCGCACGCTGCTCATCACGCAATCGCATCGGCACCGCGACGCCTTGCAATGGATGCTTGCGACACTCGAAGTGGGGCACGCCACCATCGACCTCCGCGGCGAGTTGCAGTTGGCGAACGGAGTGAGTGGCCGCACACCAAAGCCTCGCTGGCTAGCGTCGATTGATATGGCGGTGCGCGCGCTGCCCGTGCTGTTCGATCAACCCAATGTGAAGCATCTGAGAAGCGCGCTGGCGACCGTCAACGTGGCGATCAGCACGGCACAGACGCATCTGGAGGAACTGGAACCTCATACGGCGGAGCGCTATCGCATGTTGAGGATAATCGGTTGCCTGCATTTCGTTCGGACCGCGCTACTCGATCGCGATGCGCCGTTTCCGCGCGACTGAGCGCGCGAACCCGAGGGACTTATAACTTGAACATCGACACGGCGGCGTTCAGGTCATGTTCCAGTTCCACGGTTCGTAGCGCACCTGGTACGCGATTTTTCTCAGGGCTTCATCGAACCCGTACGGATATATCGCTCATGCCACGCGAGCGATTCATCCAGAAGGTGCGGAGTGTGCTTGCCGAAGCTGTTGGAGCAGGCGCGCTGGAAGTAGTCTTCGAGAAGCGGACGATAGTCCGGGTGCGCGCAGTTCGCAATCACCTGACGCGCGCGCTGCTTCGGCGACAGGCCGCGCAAATCGGCAAGACCCTGCTCGGTCACGATCACCGAGACGTCGTGTTCGGTGTGGTCGACGTGGCTCGCCATTGGCACGATCCGGGAAATGTCGCCGCCCTTCGCGGTGCTGGCGGACATGAAACAGGCGAGATAGCCATTGCGGGCGAAGTCGCCGGAGCCACCGATGCCGTTCTGGATGCGGCTTCCCATTACATGAGTCGAATTGACGTTGCCGTAGATGTCCGCTTCGATCATGCCGTTCATGGCAATGCAACCGAGGCGTCTGACGAGTTCCGGGTGATTGCTGATTTCCTGCGGCCGCAAGACGATGCGCTCGCGCAAACGGTCGATTTCCTCGGCAAAACGAAGTGTCGCCGGCGGGCTCAACGAAAGCGCGGTGGCCGAGGCGACGCTGAGTGTGCCGTTCTCGAGCAAATCGAGCATGGCGTCCTGAATCACTTCGGTGAACGCAGTCAGTCCTTTGAAGCCGGCTTCCGCCAGTTCCGCCAGCACGGCATTCGTGATGTTGCCCACTCCGGATTGCAATGGCAGGAGCCCCGCAGGCAGCCTGCCGTGAGCCACTTCATGACGCAGGAATTCGATCAGGTGCCCGGCAATCTGCCTGGACGTGGCATCGGGTGGGGAGAAACTGTTGCTCCGGTCCGGCGCATCGGTTTCGACGATCGCGACGATCTTGTCCGGATCGCAACGCAGGTAGGCTTCGCCGATCCTGTCGCCGGGCGTGAGTAACGGAATGGGTACGCGGTGAGGTGGCAGGGCCGTGCCGTAGTAAATATCGTGCATGCCATCCAGCCCGGCCGGCTGACGCGAGTTGACTTCCAGAATCACTTTATCGGCCAGTTCGAGCCATGTCTTGTTGTTGCCGACAGATGACGACGGAATCAGCAGGCCGTCCTCGCGGATGCCGCTCACTTCCACAATGGCGACGTCTATCTTTCCGAAGAAACCGAACCACGCATGCTGGGCGACATGGCTCAGATGAAGATCGAGATATTCCATCTCGCCTGCGTTGATTTTGTCGCGTAACAAGGGGTCCGACTGATACGGCAGCCGCATGGTGATGCCGTTCGCTCGCGCCAGTACGCCGTCGAGTTCCGGCGCGGTCGACGCTCCCGTCAGCACGTTGATCCTGAACGCCTCGCCACGCGCATGCGCGGCTTCGATGTGACCCGCCAGCGCGCCCGGCAACGCTTTGGGGTAGCCCGCGCCCGTAAAGCCGCTCATGGCGACGGTCATGTCCGGCTGGATGAATGAAGCCGCCTGGTCGGCGCTGCAGACGCGCGCAAGAAGCGCAGAGGAAAGAATGCGAGGGGAGCTCATGATTCGGATTCGCCTGACGGAGGATGGACAATCTCGGGTAACGCGCACGCGCCGGCTGCAACGGGGCGGATGTCTTCGGCAACCCCGGCAGGACACCCCGCATGATCGCACTGAAATGGCGGACGGTAGAAGAGACGGTAGCGCGCATCGCCTGCGCGGCAATTGACTCATATCAAGGCAGGCGGGCCGGGCGCGGCTCTCATGGCGCCCGTCATATCGAACGCATTGCGCAGCGCCATTAGCGACGCCCGGTGGAAGAGTGCCTTGCACATTGACATCTATATAGCCGCGATAGTGCGATGGTAAAAAGGCGAGCGGAATATTCGCTCAACAATCGCACGCCATAGAAAACAGGTCACGGGGACCACTGACCGGCGTCGATATCAACTCTACGCATCATCCAATGAAAAATCATAGGCAAGCGGCTCAAAGCCGCGCCGCCGCGCGTTGCGCGCACTTTGGGGACAACCACTGGCATCGCCGTGGTACTGGGCGTCACGCACGGCTGCGACTCACCATGCTTCTGGCCATGACGTCGCCGCTCGTTCATGCACAAGCTTCGCTGCGGCTGACCGGATCAATGGACGCCGGCATTGCATACGTTAGCGATGCGGGCAACACGTCGGGACATCAGTCGGCCTGGCAAGCAAAAAACGGTGACGTCAACATCAGCCGCTGGGCGCTGACGGGCGAAGAACCCATTACCCACGACCTGAATGCGCTCTTTACGCTGACCAACGGCTTTTCCGTCATGACGGGAACAGCCGCGCAGCAGGGGCGATTGTTCGGGTTTCAGTCGTTTGTGGGGCTCGCTTCGAAGAGTACGGGAACGGTCACGCTGGGCCGCCAGTTCGACGCAGTGGTTCAATACGTCGAGCCTTTCGCACTCGGCGGAACAGCATACGGCGGTACGGCTTTCGCGCATCCGTACGACAACGACAATCTGGATAACTACACGCGTACGAACAATTCGGTCAAATACTCGAGCCCGGAGTTTCACGGGCTGACGTTCGGCGGCACGTATGGCTTTTCAAACAAGGCCGGCGCATTTGACGACAGCCGCGAGTACAGCCTGGGCGCCAGCTACCACTATGGCGGCATGCGCGTTGGTGCGGGTTACTTCCAGTTCAACCACGCTTCGAACCTCGCTACTGCCAATACGGAAGGCTCGGAACCGGCGGGAGCGCCTTTCAACGCCGATCGACAACGGACGTACGCATTGGGCGGAAACTACCGGTACAACGACGCGCTTGTCGGTCTGGTGCTGAGCGAAACACGGCTCGACAACGCAACGTCGATCAACAACGTCGCCGATACGGCGATTTCGCTGCCACACGACGATGTCCGCTTCGAAAATGCCGAGGTCAATTTGCGCTACTTCATTACGCCCAAATGGCATGTCTCGGCCAATTACGTATTTACATATGGCCGGTTCGACACACCTGCCGGCGTGCGTTATCCGAAATGGCATCAGCTCGGGTTGTTGAACACGTATTTCCTTTCACAGCGAACCGACGTGTATGCCGAGGCGTTATATCAACGTGCGAACCAGTTACAGGGCACGGGAATTCAGGGCGCCCAGATCTCGAACTTTTCGCGTGCCTCGGGGGCGAATCAATTCGTCGCGGCTGTCGGTCTGCGCCACCGGTTCTAGCCAGCCATTACTGGAAACAGCGTGGCCCCTTGTTCTGGCGGCTAGACGCGTAGAGTCCCACGCAATTCCCGGAAGTCGATGTGCGGGAGGCTTCCTGAAGGCCGGCGGTCCATTACGCTGAAAACAGGTTTCTCCTGTTCAGCGCACAGCCTGGCTGCAATGTTATGCGGAAATGTATGCAGCGTTGCGTTGTAGATCTGGGCCGCCTGGTCGTAGCGGGTGCGGGCGGATCCAATACGAGTCGACCAGATGGCGAGGTTGCCCTGAAGCGCACGGAAAGTGGCGTCCGAATTCAGCCGCGGTTCGGATTCGGCTTCGACCATCAATGCGGACACTGCTTCGGTGAGCTGTCTTTGCGCAACGTCGAAACGCGCGAACGCAATGGGATCATTTGCAAGCGCGGGCGTGGCCGCTGCGGCAACAACCCGCGTGCGCGCGCTTGCAATCGCCGCGAGGGTAGACGTCCCGCGCTTCAGTTTGTCTTTTGCGATTACCGTCATCCGGCTGACGAGACGCAGCCGCTGCGAATAGAGATCCAGTACGTCTGTCAATGAGGCCTTGAGTTCAGCGTCGTTCGGCGGCACGACGTAGGTTTGGCAGCCGCCTGCTGCCAGAAGCGCGAAGGCAGCAGCAATGAAGCAAACCGTTTTCGTGAACGGTCTGGCTGCTGCATTGAATGCGGCGTTCAGCGTCGCTGCCATCATGATTCCTTCCGGGTGACCAGGCATTGGCGGTGGACATTGCCGCGCGGCGGCGAGCCCCCGTCGACCTTCTACTCTGAACACGGTAGACGATGCGGCGCGGCCGGGTTTGACGGCGATCAAGCGCGACGCGCTGCGGCCCTGAATATGCGGTATGTCGGGATGGGGCACGGATGCCCTATGATAGGGTTCACGTACATCCATTCATGCGATGCCGGGAGTGCAGGCGGCTCATCGAAACTGCATTGTCAGCGCCGGTGTTCGTCGCCGGACATGCGTCGCGCTATTGACACAAGAGACTGCAAGCTTATGGCGAATCCTGCGCAAAGCAGCGGCGGAAGTAATCATTTGATGGATGACGAAGCGGATCTTTACGGTCCGGAACGTGGGTTCGTTTTTACCTCGCTGTTCAGTGCGTTGACTGATCACGCTGCGGATATAGTCGACGCCTTCTACCTGAAACTGGCAGCACTGCCGAGGTCGCAAGCCATTCTCGATGCGCTTTCGCCTGCCGAGCTGGCGCACCTGAAAGCGAAGCAGCGAGAAACGCTCCTGAAGATGGCCTCCCCCGATCTGACCGCACAGGCACATCGCGAGATGGCGTTGAGGGTGGGCCGCGTGCACGCGATTGTCGGCCTCGACCGGGAAGAACTGGTGCGCAGCAGGATCATTCTCTCGGCGGAGATTCGCCGTTGCATCGACCCGGCGCCGTACAACGAAGCACTGTCACTGTTGGGGCGTCGCTTGACTCGTGACCTTGCCTTCCAGACCGAGGCATATCAACAGATTCAGGCGTCGCGGCAGCAGGTTTTGATGTCCCTCACGCGCGTTGCGTGGGAGGCTGAGACTTACACCGACCTGATCAGCCTCACGGTGAATCTGCTTGGCCGCCACGAAGAAGTAGCAGGGTGTTCCGTCGGCCGGCCTGACTCACAAGGGGTGTTCCGGTTCGAGTCCGCGTCGGGCGGCGCGATCCGCACGTATGTGTCGCACGTCGAGGCGGGTGCCGAATACCAGATCACCACAGATCCGCTGCAGCCGCAAGGGCAGGGGCCGGCAGGGCGCGCGTGGCGCAGCGGCGAGGTGCACCGGGTGATCGATATTGCAACGGACCCAAGCATGAAACCCTGGCGGGAGCGGGCAGGAATAGCCGGCTTTCGCTCCAGCATCGCGATTCCGTTGCGGCAGCCGGGCAGAACGGCGAAGGCGATTCTTTCGCTCTATAGCGCGTATCCGGGCGGGTATTCGTCGGAAGATCAGAGCGCGTTTGTTGCCATGCTCCAGAGTCTGCTGGGGCTCGCGATCGACAGGATCGAAAACTTCGAAGGTCGCACGCGCACCGTGCCCTATACGCAACGGCAGCGCTGGACCGAGCTTCTCCACTCTGAAGCGTTGCTGATGTATTACCAGCCCTTACTCGACCTCGGGACGGGAGAGGTGACGAAAATCGAGGCGCTCGCCCGCTTGCGGGACGGGGACCGTATTCTGAGCCCCGCTGCATTTTTTCCGGTCCTGTCCTCGAACGACTTTTTCGATCTCTACGTGAGCGGCCTGAACCAGGCTCTCGCGCAGAGAAATGCATGGTTGCGGGACGACATCGACCTTGCGGTATCGGTCAACCTTCCTCCCGCTGCGCTCAGCGATGCCCGCTATTTCACCGCGACGCAGCACGCACTCGCGCAGCACGGCTGCCCGCCACATGTTCTCACGCTAGAGGTGCTGGAAACCGACGATCTGCCCGCGAGCAACGACATCCTTCAGGCACTGAACCGCTTCAAGGCGCTGGGCGTGATTCTCGCGGAAGACGATCTGGGCTCGGGTCACAGCAGCCTGAACCGTCTGCGGCAGTTGCCGTTCGACTGGATCAAGATTGATCGCAACATCACGAACCTTGCCGATCAGGATGCCAATAGCGTATTGCGCTTCATCTATCAGTTGACGAGGCTCGGTCACTCGCTCGGGAAGTCGGTGGTGGTCGAAGGTATCGAACACGTCGACCTGCTCGACGCCATTGGAATTCTGGGCGCGGATGCCGTGCAAGGTTACGCGATCGCTGCGCCGATGCCGGCCGAGCGACTGGCGGGCTGGCTGGCGACTCGCCCCCGCGCGCCACAGGGCCTCAAGCGCAATGGCGCATTCGTGAAGCTGGCGCAACTGCTGATCTGGGAAGAGCGCCTGCATCTCGTGTCCGAAGACCGGCACGCATTGACCCGGCTGGCCGACATCAACAACATGGCGCCTGTGGCGAACGTGGGCGGCGCGCTTTGGCAGGCTCCGCTCGCGTCTGCTTGCCAGATCTGCCCGTTCTCGACTTTCTTCTCCGATATCGATTCGATCTTTCCGGCCGGATTCGCGGATGAATCCGCCAAGCGTGCATTTATCGATGCGGCGATCAACGGCGGACCGCGTAGCGAAGGTTATCTGCTGGCGCGGGAGGCGGTGGTCGAAGCGATTCTCTCGACATCGGCATGAGCAGCCATGTCGGGCCTCCGCGCAGACATCTGCCACGCTGCGGCGGCCAACCAGTGGTTCGAGCTTCAGCGGACAAGCCGGCGCTACAACGCTGTGCGCTGCTCCCAAGCAAGCAGTTCACCAGCACACTGCTTCGGCGCCAGCAGCGAAAATTCTTTGCTCTCCTCATTCATCAAGGCCGATAGACGGTTAGCGCGATGGCATATCTTGTGCTCTCTGTTCTTCATGACGGGAGCCGGATCGCTCCGCCTCATTCCACACATCGACCTTGGAGCTGGCGCATGACAGCACGAAACCAACACGAAACATCGCCACTTTCACGCGGTACCGACTATGAACAGCTGGCCGCCAGATTCCGCCCCATCTTCAACCGGATTGCAGAAGGCGCGCTCGAACGCGAACGCACTCTCGCATTGCCGCACGAGCAGATTGCCTGGCTGAAGGCTGCCGGCTTCGGCGCGGTCAGAGTACCGATCGAGTACGGCGGCGCCGGCGCGACGCTTCCGCAACTCGTGCAGCTACTGATCGAACTGGCCGAGGCCGACTCGAGTCTGCCGCAGGCGTTGCGCGGCCATTTCGCTTTCGTCGAGGACAGGATTAATGCCGCGCCCGGCGCGGCGCGGGACAAATGGCTCCAGCGCTTCGTAGCGGGTGAAATAGTCGGCAATGCGTGGACCGAAGTCGGCGAAGTCAAGATAGGCGACGTCATCACGCGCGTCTCGCGCCGCGGCAACCAATGGGTCGTCAACGGAACCAAGTATTACAGCACGGGGAGCATCTTTGCCGACTGGATCGACGTATACGCGCAGCGCGACGACAACGGCGCGGATGTCATCGCCGCAGTGAATACGCATCAGGCCGGCGTCAAACAAAGCGACGATTGGGACGGATTTGGCCAACGTACCACCGGAAGCGGGACCTCCGTGTTTGAAAACGCCGTGGTCGAAGAAGAGAACATCATCGACTTCTCTACGCGCTTCAAATACCAGACGGCGTTCTATCAATTCGTACTGATCGCCGTGATCGCGGGTACGGGACGCGCGGCATTGCGTGACATCTCGCGTGAGGTGCGCAATCGCACCCGGATCTATAGCCACGGCAACGCGCCACGCGTTAGCGAAGACGTTCAGGTTCAGCAGGTGGTGGGGCAGATCGCGGCGCGCGTGTACGCTGCGGAGGCTGCGGCAGTGCGCGCGGCAGAGCCGTCGCAAAGAGCGTACGAAGCCCGCTTCGGCGCGGACCGTGAGGCCGAACAGGCTGCAAACGTGGCGGCCGAAATAGAATCCGCAAAGGCGCAGGTGGCTGTGGCAGGTCTGATTCTTCAGGCGACGACCGATCTGTTCAATGCGCTCGGCGCGTCGGGCGTCAGCGAAAGCAAACTATTGGACCGGCACTGGCGGAACGCACGCACAGCGGCATCGCACAATCCGCTTATCTACAAGGAACGGATCATTGGTGACTGGGAAATCAATGGCAAGGAGCCGCCCTTCGTCTGGCAGATCGGCAACAGCAGAGCAGTGTGATCTGATCCGGTTTCGCGGTTAGCACGCAGTGTCATGTGGGCCGGTCTTACGGTCGGCTCGCTTATCGGTTCAACGGTGCAGAAAATGACGTATCGGCCCCGCCAGATGCAATTGCGCCTATTTCTGCGCCGAAATCTGTTTGGCGCGAATCAGGCGTGCCCGCAGCACGTTGCGGCTGATGCCCAGCAGTCGTGCCGCCTGAATCTGATTCCGGTAGCAGAAGTCGAACGCCACACGCATGACGGTATCTTCGATCTGTTCGAACAGGTTGCCTTCCGCGTTACCGAAAAGATGACGCAACGCCTCCTCCAATCCTTCAAGCGGTGTAGTCGAAACCGGCTCGCTGGCTGTGCGTCGCGGCGCATGCGTTCCGAAGGACGAGATCTGCAGATCGCCCTCGCCGAGCGAATCGCTGCGGCACACCAATAACGCGTAATGGATGACGTTTTCAAGCTCGCGAATGTTGCCGGGCCAGCTATGCGCGAGCAGCTTGCGCTCGGCGCGCGGTTCGATGCCGACAGGGCCGTAGCCCAGGCGGTTCCGGTACTCTTCTATGAAATACCGGGCGAGCGGCAAGATATCGCCGGGCCGGTCGCGCAACGTAGGCACCGCCAGATGCACGACGTTCAGGCGATAGAACAGGTCCTCCCGGAAATGTCCCGCCGCCACCGCGTCCTGAAGATGCACATTGGTGGCGGCCAGAACGCGTACGTCGATCGGAATGCTCCTGCGTGAGCCGAGCCGCACGATCTCCCGCTCCTGCAGCACGCGCAGCAGTTTGACCTGCATCGAGAGCGGCAGATCGCCGATTTCGTCCAGAAACAGCGTGCCGCCGTTGGCCGCTTCGAACCAGCCGGGTTTCGCGCAGAACGCGCCGGTGAACGCACCTTTCTCGTGGCCGAACAATTCGCTTTCCACCAGCGACTCGGAAAACGCGCCGCAGTTGACCGCCACGAACGGCCCGTCCTTGCGGGCACTGAGGTTATGCACGTGGCGCGCAACCAGTTCCTTGCCGGTACCGGTTTCGCCGATCACGAGCACGTTGGCGTCGCTCGGCGCCACCATGCGAATCCGTTCGAGCAGTGCCAGCGATTGCGGGTCCGAGAAGACCTGTGCCGTGGCGCGAATGGAGGTGGTCAGCGCACGCTTGTCGGGCATGGTTAGCAACGGCGGCGCATCGGTTCGCACTACGGTTGGCCTGTCCGTTATCCCGTGATTGAGTGAATAGTTCATGAGTAGAAGCTCGGCGTCGGATATCGTTGCGTCAGGGCCCATTCGCCGATTTCTCTAAGCTTGTAGGCGAGGGGGTCGTGGAGCGTATGGGTGCGCAAGTTTCGCCAGTGGCGGTCCAGCCTCAGTGCGCCATGCGTCGCGCGCGCGCCGGCTACGTCGAACATGCGGGTACAGATATGGAGCCCGATTTCAGTGGCGGCGACTTTGGCCGTGGCGACCGCCAATGCGACTTCGCCGCGCTCGGCATCGGTCAGCGCATCCTGCTGGCTCCACGCGGCGTCGAAGCGATCGGCGGCGCGGTCGGTCAATAATCGCGCCGCTTCGAGGCCCGCCCAGAACTCACCGTACTGACCGAGAATATAAGGATCCGCTGAAGTGGTTTGCACGCCGGACGCATGCCACGGACGCGCCTCATGCAATGTGTAGTGGCGGGCATCGTTGAATGCGCTTTCGCCGATGCTGAGATAGATATTCGTCAGGATCAATTGCGCGAGCAACGGACGCAGGCACGCAAACGGCGTCGACAATGGCCCAGGGTCGGTCAGAATCTCGTGATTCTCCACTCGCACTTTTTCCAGCGTCACCGTGCCGCTATCCGTTTGCCGCTGACCGATGTTATTCCAGTCCTCCGCGACAGAGATACCTGTGCGCCCGGTCGGTACTGCCGCGACCAGCAACGTTCCTGTCCCGGCGTCCCGCGCGGACGCGATCAGCATTTCGGAATCGAGCGCGCCGGAGCAGAAGCTCTTCTGTCCAGTGAACTCCCGCCAATCCGCGTACGAGTGGCTGACGGCCCGTTCATCGAGCGGATTTAGCGCGTTCCCCCAGAACCATTGATGGCGGGCAGTCTGCTCGAACCACGCGCGCCACTGCGGCGGCGAGCCGAACAGCCGCACGGTCGCCAGCATCAGATGATGAAAGCCGAAGACGTGGCCGAGCGAACTGTCGGCACGGCCAAGCGTGCGTATCACGTCCAGAGTCTGCCGCCAGTTCGCACCGAGACCGCCGTGCGCTACGGGAATGCTCATGGCGAGCAGACCGCTGGCGCGCAGTGCGTCACGTTCGGCTTTCGGTGTTCCGCCCTGCGCGTCGCGCTCGGCGGCCGTCGTGGCAAACGACACCGCGAGCCGCTGCGCGATCCGCAGCGGTGTTTCAGTCATCGGGGCTGTCTCTGCGCCCGATCGCAGGGATGCCGGGGCGTCCGGCAGTAGGTAGGTCGAATTCATAGGGATAAAGACACTCGCTGTGCTGCTGGCGGGCGTGGACCATCATGTGTCGGCCGATGGATGTGGAACGGCGTCGCTCAGAGTTGCTTCCTGAGAGACGTATTCTGACGATCTGCCGCAACTTCGGATGCATTTTGTTGTGGTAACCAAAGTCGAATTGCTGATTACGCAGCAGCGTCGTTATGGATGCTGCCTCTGCATCAGCATTCCGGCATGGAGCTACTCGGGGAGGCATACATGTCGGAATACTGAACACCTGCATGCGTGTATTCGACACCCGGCGCTGCTGCTCCAGCAGCAGCGCTGAGGCCATATTGCTTCACCAGCTTCATACGTCAGGCTGCAATGGTTCCATGCCATCGCGATATGCGGCCGGCCAACATTCTCAAACGGTTATGCCCTTTGGTTTGGCGCGCAATCCGGTTAAATCGGCCTGCTCGTCCCGGGCAGCGTGCGTCCGCGAAAAACCGGATGGCATGGTCTTCGCTAAACAGGCTGCAGTCCCGATTAATTCGCTATCGATTGAAAGGATTGTTCGAATGAGCAACAGATTGAAAGTGGTCGCGGTCTCCGGTGGATTGCAGCGGCCGTCACGCACTCTGGTGGTGGTCGAACGTGTGCTCGCCGCACTCGGCGACGCGGTGCCAGTCGACACGCACCTCATCGAGCTCGGTGAGATTGCGCCGGGTCTCGCCGGCGCGGTTCGTCGCGCGCACGTCCCGGCTGACGTCGAAGCACACATCGAGGCGATTGAATCGGCCGACTTGCTGATCGCGGCGAGCCCGGTCTATCGGGCGTCGTATATGGGACTTTTCAAGCATCTGTTCGATCTCGTGCATCACGAGGCGCTGTTCGATGTGCCGGTTCTGCTCGCGGCAACCGGCGGCAGCGATCGTCACGCGCTCGTCATCGATCATCAGTTACGTCCGCTGTTCAGCTTCTTTCAGGCACGCACGCTGCCGATCGGCGTGTATGCGTCCGAGGCCGATTTCAGCGGCTATGCGATTTCCAATCCTGCACTGGAGGAGCGCATTCAACTGGCGGTGTCGCGCGCGCTGCCGTGGCTGCACGCGGGCCGCCTGCCCGCTTCGTTTCCGCGAGCCGCAACAGGGGCTGCATAAACCCTTCACTCAATCATCAGGACCACCATGAGCCAGAACCACTCTCACGACGACGCCGTCAAGTTCGCCTACTGGGTGCCCAATGTCAGCGGCGGCCTTGTCGTCAGCACGATCGAACAGCGCACCGACTGGAGTCTCGAGTACAACGAGAAACTCGCGCAGACCGCTGAACAGGCCGGGTTCGAATACGCGCTGAGCCAGATCCGTTTCACTGCCGGCTACGGTGCCGAATTTCAGCATGAGTCGGTTTCGTTCAGTCAGGCCCTGTTGCACGCAACGACCAGACTCAAAGTCCTGGCGGCGATTTTGCCGGGCCCGTGGCACCCCGCTGTTGTCGCCAAACAACTGGCCACGATCGACCATATTTCAAATGGCCGCATTGCGATCAACGTGGTAAGCGGCTGGTTCAAGGGAGAGTTCACGGCGATCGGCGAGCCGTGGCTCGAACACGATGAACGCTATCGCCGTTCAAAAGAATTCATTCAGGCGCTCAAAGGCATCTGGACGCAGGACAACTTCACGTTCAAGGGCGACTTCTATCGCTTCAACGATTACACGCTGAGTCCCAAGCCGATCCAGAAGCCTCATCCGGAGATCTTCCAGGGCGGCAGTTCACGTGCCGCGCGCGATAACGCCGCCAGCGTGTCCGACTGGTACTTCACCAACGGCAATACTCCGGAGAACCTGAAAACCCAGATCGACGACATCCAGGCCAAGGCGACCAAAAACAATCACAAGGTGCGCATTGGCGTGAACGCGTTCGTGATCGCGCGCGATACCGAAGAAGAAGCCCAGGCGGTACTCGCCGACATCATCAGGCACGCGCACGTCGAAGCCGTGCATGCGTTCGGCGACGCCGTCAAGCAGGCGGGCCAGGCATCGCCGGAAGGTGAAGGCAATTGGGCCAGGTCGAGTTTCGAAGACCTCGTGCAATACAACGACGGCTTCCGCACCAATCTCATCGGTACGCCGCAGCAGATCGCCGAGCGTATCGTCGAATTGAAATCGGTGGGCGTGGATCTCGTGCTGACCGGCTTCCTTCATTTCATCGAAGAAGTGGAGTACTTCGGCAAACGGGTCCTGCCGCTGGTGCGCGAGCTCGAACGCAAGCAGCAGGCGAGAGCCGCCTGATCATGGCGAACCCACAGCCGTCGACGCTACCGGACTGGCTGCGCCATCAGGCGCAGCACCGGCCGCATGCCGTCGCCTTGCGCCATAAACGGCTGGGCGCATGGCACGCGTTGTCGTGGCACGAGGTGGCTACGGCGGTCGAACAGCTGGCAGCCGGTCTCGCACAACGCGGTTTTGCGGCGGGCGACGCGCTGCTGTTCGTCAGTCATCCGCGCGAGGAGGCGTTGCTGTTGTCGCTCGCGGCGCAGTGGAACGGCGGCGTGGCGATACCGCTCGACCCGCACCTCTCCGATGAGGCGTTGCGCGCCGTTCTCACGCATCTTGCCCCACGCTTCGTGTTCGCCGAAGACGACACCCAGGTGGATCGTTTGCTGGCGCACGAAGGCTTGCGAGTGATCGACGCCAACCCGCGCAATCTGACGCCACACCCGCATCCCGCCGTGACCGACTATCGCACACTGGCGATCCCGCATGAAGGCGGCTTCGCTTCCGTTGCCCAACCTCACGACGACGCCTTCGCGTTCGTGCGTCTCGACGCTGACCGGCAACTCGTCGCGCAGCGTCTGTCCCATGCGACGCTGGCACAGGAAGCGCAGCGGCTCGTCGGCACGGAGAAACTGGGCGCGGACGACGAAGCGTTTGCCGCACGCGCATTCGCCGCTGCCTCTCAGGCGCGCTACCTGATCGCGCCCTGGCTGCTGAGCGGCTTTCGCCTGAATTTTCCGGAGTCGCTCGCGACCCGCGACAACGATCGCCGCGAACTTGCGCCGACGCTGGTGGCCGGCACACGCGAAACCTACGCGCGGGTGGCTCAACTCGTCGACGACCGTTTGCCGGGCGCACGCTCCTGGCGGCGGCGCCTCATCAACCGGGCGCAGCGCAGGCAGGGCGGCCCGCTTTTGCGCGTCTTGACGTGGTGGTTCATCAGCCGGCCGTTGCGTGAAGTAATCGGCTTTTCGCGCACGCATGCGGCGCTCGTCATCGGGCCGCCGCTCGACGGGACGACCGCCGCGCTATTCGCCGCATTACGTGTGGACGTGCGCGCGTGGCCCGATACCGGCGAGTGGCGGCGCATCGAGCATCGGCGTGAAGCACCGGCACACCAGCGCCACGCGGCGGACGGCGCGGCGGAACAACCGGCGTATTGACGCATGACTGAACATTCCATGACTACGTCTTCCAACGCGCTGTTATCGCTCGATCACATCTCGCTGTCTTTCAAAGGCGTGAACGCGATCACCGATATCAGCTTCGCGGTGCGCGCGGGTGAAATCTGCGCATTGATCGGCCCGAACGGCGCGGGCAAAAGCTCGCTGCTCAATGTCATCAACGGGGTCTATCAGCCGCAGCGCGGCAGCGTGCATTTCGACGGCCACGCCTATCGGCGGATGAATCCGTATCACGCCGCGCATAGCGGTATTGCGCGCACGTTCCAGAACATCGCGCTGTTTCGCCGTATGAGCGTCCTGGACAACGTGCTCACCGGCCGCAATCTGCACCGGCGCAGCACGTGGCTCGAACAGACCTTGAACGTAGGCCGCGCGCGCAGCGACGAAACGGTGCAACGCAGCTATGCCGAGGTGGTGATCGACGCGCTCGACTTGCAGCGTTATCGGCACACCACTGTCGGCACGCTGCCTTACGGTGTGCAGAAGCGCGTTGAACTGGCTCGTGCCCTCGCCGCCGAGCCGCGTCTGCTGCTGCTCGACGAGCCGATGGCCGGTATGAATGCCGACGAAAAGCACGTCATGGCCGGCTACGTGCTCGACGCCAACACGCAATTCGGCGTGACCGTGGTGCTGATCGAGCACGACATCGGCGTGGTCATGGGTCTGTCGGATCACGTGGTCGTGCTCGACTACGGCAAGAAGATCGCCGACGGCGCACCCGCCGAGGTCCGCAGCAACCCGGACGTGCTCGCCGCCTATCTCGGCACCCGTCATTGAGAGACTGGAGATTATGGGATTTTTCCTCGAAGTGCTCGTAGGTGGTTTGCTGGCGGGCGTGATGTATTCGATGGTCGCGATCGGTTTCGTGCTGATCTATAAAGCGTCCGGCGTGTTCAATTTCGCGCAGGGGTCGATGGTGCTGTTCGGCGCGCTCACCTACGTGAGCCTGGTCGAGCGGCATGTCAAGCCGGTGCTCGCGTTCGGCGTGACCCTCGGCGCGCTCGTGCTGATTGCCTTGCTGATCGGCCGTCTCGTACTGCGCCCGCTGGTCAGCCGGCCGCCCATCGTTCTGTTCATGGCGACCCTGGGTCTGAGCTTCATTCTCGAAGGTGCCGCGCAGCTGTTCTGGGGCGCGCAGGTGCACGGACTGGATCTGGGCATCGACGACAAGCCGCTGAACGTCGGCGGCATCATGATCAGTCAGTTCGACATCTTTGCCGCGGCCACCGCCGGCGTGCTGGTGATCGGCCTTTCGCTATTGACCAACCGTACGCGGCTCGGGTTGTCGCTGCGCGCGGTCGCCGACGACCCACTTGCGGCACTGGCCATCGGCGTACGGCTGCCGCGTGTCTGGGCGATCGTCTGGGCGCTGGCGGGCTTCGTCAGCCTCGTGGCGGGGCTGCTGTGGGGCGCGCGGCTCGGCGTGCAGTTCTCGCTGTCGCTGGTCGTGCTGAAGGCGCTGCCGGTGTTGATCATCGGCGGGTTTTCGTCGATCGGCGGGGCGATTGTGGGCGGTCTGCTGATCGGCGCGTCGGAGAAGCTCGCCGAGGTGTATGTGGGCAGCCTGCTCGGCGGCGGCATAGAAAACTGGTTTCCTTATCTGCTCGCCATGCTTTTCCTGCTTGCGCGGCCGGTCGGTCTATTCGGCGAACCCGCCGTCGAACGCGTGTGAGGCCGCTTATGTCATCTCCTGACACTACGCTGAGCGCTCCGCGCACGTTTAAACCGTACCCACAGCAACGGCCGCTGCTGAAGGTCTGGCTTGCTGCGGTTCTCGTGCTGATCGCTTTCGTTGTCGTGCCGGTATTCGGCAACGACTACTGGCTCAACGCGATTCTGATTCCGTTTCTCGTGCTCTCACTGGCGGGACTGGGTCTGAACCTCGTCACCGGCTATGCGGGACAACTCTCACTCGGCTCCGCTGCCTTCATGTCGGTCGGCGCGTACGCGACCTACAACCTTCTGGTGCGAGTGCCGGCCTTGCCGCTGGCCGTCGATCTACTGCTTGGCGGCCTGATTTCGGCCGTTGTCGGTGCGCTGTTCGGCTTGCCGAGTCTGCGGATCAAGGGCTTTTATCTGATTGTCTCGACTCTGGCCGCGCAGTTCTTTGTCGAGTGGATCTTTACGCGGGTGAGCTGGTTTTCCAACGACGATACCTCGGGCGTACTCAGCGCGCCGCGCCTGACTGCGTTCGGCTGGAAGATCGATACGCCCGCCGCGCGATACCTGTTCGTGCTGGGCGTCACCTCTGTGCTGTTCATTCTGGCAGCCCGTCTCGTGCGTAGCGAACTGGGCCGGCGCTGGATGGCCGTGCGCGACATGGACACTGCCGCGCGCGTGATCGGCATTCCCATCGGCCGGACCAAGCTGCTCGCATTCGCATTGAGTTCGTTCGTGACCGGCATTGCGGGCGCGCTTTGGGCATTCGCTTATCTGGGCACGGTCGAGCCGCACGGTTTCGATCTCAACCTGTCGTTTCAGGTTCTGTTCATCATCATCATTGGCGGCATGAGCAGCATCGGCGGGAATTTTCTGGGCGCGGCCTTCATCGTCCTGCTCCCTATTCTTCTCTCGAACGCGGCCGGCGCGCTCGCTACCGTCGGTATCGAAGCCGGCCAGTTGCAGAACCTGCAGAAGATCCTGTTCGGCACGCTGATTATCGTTTTTCTGATCAAGGAGCCGGACGGACTCGCAAGACTGGTCCAGACCGTGCGTAATCGTCTGCGTGACTGGCCGCTGCGCGCATAGCACTCATTTCTCTCGTCGCTTTTCAAATCACCGCTTAACCATTCAAGGTCCACACAGCATGAATTTCATCGACTCCTTCAAAAGGCGCGGGACGGTGTCGCGCGTGGCGGCTGCCGCGAGCCTGACGCTTGCGCTCACCGCTGCATTCTTATCCACCGCTCAGGCTGCGGGCGAGGAATACTTCCCGCTGCAAAGCTACCGCGTCGGCCCGTATGCGGCGGGCGGCAGCGGGTTCTTTGGCGGCTTCATCGACTATATGAACCTCATCAATAAGCGCGATGGCGGTGTCAATGGCGTGAAGCTGACCTGGAGCGAATGCGAAACCGAATACGTCGTGGAAAAAGGAGTGGAATGCTATGAACGGCTCAAGAGCGGGCTGAACGGCGCACCCGCGGCGGCGACCAATCCGCTGTCGGTCGGTATTGCGTATGCGACGCTCGACCGGTCGACTGCCGATAAGATTCCGCTCATCACGATCAACCACGGCCGCACGGATTCCACCGACGGCGCTGTCTTTCCGTATGTCTTTCCGCTGCAACTCAATCCGTACAGCGAAGTCTCCGCGATCGTCAATTACATCGGCCAGCAATCGGGCGGGTTGAATCAGCTCAAGGGCAAGAAGATCGTGGTGCTCTACCACGGCTCGCCGTACGGCCGTGAGACGATTCCCGTGCTGGATGCACTCGCCAAAAAGTACGGCTTCGAACTCACGCAGATCGAAGTGCCGCATCCGGGTAACGAGCAAGGTTCGCAGTGGCTCACCATTCACCGGATCAATCCGGACTGGGTGATTCTGCGCGGCTGGGGGGTGATGAATCCGGTCGCGTTGAAATCGGCGCAAAAAGTGGGCTTTCCTGCCAATCACATTATCGGCAACATCTGGAGCAATTCGGAAGAAGACGCGCGGCCGGCAGGCGACGCCGCAAAAGGCTTCATTTCGATCACGACGCATCCTTCAGGTACCGACTTCCCCGTCATTCAGGCCATCAATCAGTATGTGATCAAACCGGGGAACGGCAACCTGAAAGACCCCGCGCGCTTCGGGACGGTGTACTACAACCTCGGCGTGGTCAACGGTATTCTGAATGTCGAGGCGTTGCGCGTGGCACAGGCAAAGTTCGGCAACAAACCGCTCACCGGCGAACAGGTACGCTGGGGCTTCGAGCATCTGAATCTCGACGACGCGCGTCTCAGGCAACTGGGTGCGTACGGGCTGGTTCAGCCGTTGAAACTCTCGTGCGCCGATCACGAAGGCGGCGGCGCCGTACGCTTCCAGCAATGGGACGGCCAGCAGTGGAAAGTCATTAGCGGTTGGGTTCAGGCAGATCGTGCGCTGCTGCGTCCGATCATCGAGAAGTCGGCCAATGCGTACGCCAGGGAAAAAGGCATTACGCCGCGCGATTGCAGCAAGGATATCTGAGCATGAGTGCCGCCCCGATTCTGCAGGTCGAAGAAATCGCCGTGACGTATGGCCAGCTCATTGCGGCCTTGCGCGGTGTTTCTCTGACGGTGCCGGCCGGCGCCATTGTCGCGTTGCTGGGCGGCAATGGCGCCGGCAAGACCACTACGCTGAAGGCTATCTCGAGCCTGATACGTGCCGAGCGAGGCGAGCTGACCTCTGGCCGTATCGCGTATCGTGGCGATGCGATTACCGACGCCGACCCGTGGACGCTCGCCGGGCGCGGGCTCGTGCAGGTATTGGAGGGGCGGCGTTGTTTTGCGCATCTGTCCGTCGAGGAGAATCTGCGGCTGGGCGCTTTCGTACGGCGGCCAGGACGGGCTGACCTCGAGGCGGACCTCGAGCGCATCTACGGGATTTTTCCGCGGCTCAAGGAGCGTCGCAGGACGCTTGCGGGCTATACGTCCGGCGGAGAACAGCAGATGGTCGCGATTGGCCGCGCGTTGATGGCGCGGCCTGCGCTGGTCCTGCTCGATGAGCCGTCTATGGGACTCGCTCCGCAGATCGTTGAAGAGATCTTCGAGATCGTGGCGGCCCTCAATCGGGACGATGGCGTGAGCTTCTTATTGGCCGAGCAGAACGCGGCGATTGCGCTGCGCTATGCCCAATCCGGGTACGTGCTCGAGAGTGGCCGGGTAGTCGCGCAAGGCAATGCGCGAACGCTGCTGGAACTCGATACCCTGCGGGATGCGTATCTGGGGAGCGGGAAATCCGCTGTTGACGGACCGCCGCACAGGTCGCGCCGTTTGCGGACTCTGCGTGCAGTCCCGGACGCCGGGGCGGCACTCGGGTGAGATGCTGCGTATCAAGCGTCGGTGAAGATGAACAGACCCCTCCCGCCGCGCCAGGCCATATCGGTCAGCACGCTATCAGCCACTGTCCCTATCCGCTAGCGCCTGTTCCAGATTTGCGTCGATCCTCAGCAACAAACTCACCAGCTGCGATCGCTCTTCGCTGGTAAAGCCCGTCAAGGCCGTTTCGCAGACTTCGTCCATTATCAGTTTGCCATTGGGCATCTGTCTGGACGCGCGCGCAGTCAACGAGATCAGCCGGCTGCGCCCATCGGCCGGATCAGGCACGCGCCTGACCAGGTTGTCACGTTCCATGCGATTCAGGAGTTGGGCCATGCTGGACTGCTCAACCTGCGCCATGCGTGCCAATTCTGCCTGGGACAAGGCGCCGGCCTTTTTCAGCGTGACCAGAACGGGCAACTGGCCGATCGCGAATCCCAACTGACGCAGCGGCGCGTCGACCAATCTCGCAAATGCCCGGGACACTTGACCGATTAGCCGCATGGGGCGAGCCGGGTCTTCGATTTGTGATTCACTTGACATATCAATAGGTGCCTATATATATTGAATAGGTACCTATCTTAATGGATTCTCCGATGAACGCAAGCCCGAAGATTGCCGTTGTCGGCGGTGGTCCCGGCGGACTGACGCTCGCCCGTATTCTTCATCTTCACGGCATGGCCGTCACGGTATTCGAGCGGGAGGCGCATTCGCTCGAACGGCCGCAGGGTGGTACGTTGGACCTGCATGAAGAATCCGGCCTGCTGGCGGTGCAACGCGCCGGGTTGACGGATGCGTTCCAGGCTATCGCCCGTTATGAGGATCAAGGTACGCGTTTGCTGGACGAGCGTGGACAGTTACTGTTCGAGGAGCGGGATGCGGCCAGCGGCAATCGGCCCGAAGTCGACCGGACGGCTTTGCGCACCATGCTGCTCGATGCACTGCCTGACGGCGTGGTTCAATGGAACCGGCAACTGCGCGAGGTTCGCGACAATGGCGACGGGCGCTGGACGCTGGCATTTGACGACAGCCTTGAAGGGCCCTTCGATCTTGTGGTCGGCGCCGACGGTACCTGGTCGCGCGTGCGGCCACTCTTGTCGCCATACAAGCCTCAGTACAGCGGCCTTTGTTTCGTCGAATTCGGTATCGACGACGTCGACCGCTCCCATCCGGCGCTGGCGCGACTGGTCGGACGCGGCAAGATGAGCGTGGAAGGCGACGGCAAGGCACTCATCGTGCAGCGCAATGCCAACTCGCACTTTCGCGGCTATGCGATCTTACGCGTTCCGCCTGGCTGGGTGGAGCGTCGCTTCGATTTCACATCGCCGAATGCCGTCCGCGAAGGGCTGATACGCGAGTACTCGGGATTTGCCGACAACATCCTCGATCTGTTTCGGGCCAGTAACGAGCATTTTGCAATACGGCCGATCTATGCCCTGCCTGTAGGGCACTGCTGGACGCATCGAAAAGGTCTTACGCTGATCGGTGATGCGGCGCATGTCATGTCACCCTTCGGTGGAGAAGGAGTGAATAACGCCATGTTCGACGCGGCCGAACTTGCGCGATTGCTGGCTTCGGACTCGCCTTGGGACGACGCCGTGATGGAATACGAGGCATCGATGTTCGCCCGTGTTGCCGAGTCCGCTGAAGGTTCCGCCGAAGGGGCCGCGACATTTCTATCGCACGACGGGCAGGCGCTCACGCTCGAACTCTATCGTCGTCACCAATCGGAGCACGAGGCGTCCGCTGGCGGCGGTTGACGTGAGCGGACGAGGACAACGCTTTCCCGAAACCGATCACTTGCGCTCAGAACGGCACCCGCTGGCGACACACTGTGAGAACCCGTTGCCGAAGCCAACGATGAACAGGGTCATTCTCCAAACGAGGATGCCACATTTGAGAAATCGTAAAGCGATCAGTCGCCACAGGAAGCTCAAAGGAACAGGCGTCGACGGATGAGTCGTACTGACTTTTCATGAAAGACGCAGGCAGTAGCGCTACCAGATCGGACGCTCTAGCCACCGCCAACGCTGCGGGAAAGCTCGGCACGATCGCCACGGTTGTTCGTTCGAATCCTGACAGGGCAATTGCAGCGTCAAGCGAGTCGATGATATGGCGACCGTGCGGGGCAACTACGTGGCCAAACGCTGCGTACTGCCCGATGGTCACTTCCTGTTCCGCTTCGAGCGGATGCCCCTTTCTGACAACGCCCAGGTAGTGGTCCCGAAACAATGCCTGGACACGGACTTCCGGCCCCATTCCTTCCAGTACACCAATCTCAAGATCGGCGGAGCCGTTTCGCAGATATTCCGCGTTCCTTTCCGATCTGGACGAAAAGTGCAAACGCACATGCGGCGCAAGTGCCGTCACTTCAGCAATCAATGTTGCACCGAAGGCTTCCACGAAAGCTTCATTGGCACGAATCTTAAGCGTTCTACGCAGCGTTGAAAAATCCGGCATCACCGGTGACGGCTGGAGCAGGGAACGCGCCTCATGAACGATATTTTTCGTTTGCTTCCGAATCTCTTCGGCATAGGCAGTCAGCACCATGTTGCGCCCGGCCCGGACCAGCAAAGGATCGCCGGTCGCAGCGCGAAGGCGGGTAAGCGTGCGACTCATTGCGGAAGCGCTCAAATGCAACGACCGGGCGGCGCGCGTCACGTTTTTCTCGGTGAGCAACGCGTCGAGCGCGAAAAGGAGGTTGAGGTCCGGTTCAGGCATCTCTTGATCGTAATTGGCAGAGTTGAGGTATGGCGTTTGATGCATAGATTGGTTGCATTCAGCGCGGCTTCCGCCATCTCCCGTGTACCACTATATTGGTTCGTGCGATTCACTCAAGAGGATCACGCCCGTCACTTTCATGCTCGGGGGCGGCCTCATTTATCGGAGCTACCGATGCAAGACACACCTTCGCAGAAAACCGTTCTCATTGTCGGTGCCTCCCGCGGCCTTGGTTTGGCGATGGTCGAGGAGTATCTGAAGCGCGGTTGCCGGGTCATCGCCACCGGGCGAGCCGCCTCGACAGAGAAGCTTCGGCAGATCGCACAAGCCTCCGCTGGTGCGCTCGAAGTGGAAACTACCGATATCACGATTCCGGAGCAGGTTGCAGCGCTGCGCGCCCGTCTTGCCGATCGGCGCATAGATGTGCTTTTTGTGAATGCAGGTGTCAAGAACGATGATCGCGAAACGATAGCGGACGTCTCGACCGAGGAATTCGTACGCGTGATGGTAACGAATTCGCTGAGTCCGATGAGAGTCATCGAGGCGTTTCAGGATCTTGTGCCGCCGACGGGAACTATCGGTGTCATGTCATCGGGGCAGGGCAGCATCACAAACGCCACTAACGCGAATTATGAAGTCTACAGGGGGAGCAAGGCCGCGCTCAATATGTTTATGCGTACCTTCGCAGCCCGCAGCGCCGGGTATCCGCGGACCCTTCTGATTATGGCGCCCGGCTGGGTCCAGACAGACATGGGTGGTCCTACGGCGCGCCTGACCATTGAAGAAAGCATTCCGAACCTGGTCAATACGATCGAGGCTTATGAAGGGCGCCCCGGCTTGCATTACCTCGACTATCTGGGAAGGACCGTTCCGTGGTGACGGATCGCACAACGCAATTTCAGCTCACCGCGAATTGGCCCACTCTATAGCGTCGGCACCGGCGGCGATGCGAGCGGGGCACGATGGGTCGTTCGCTGCGCGCCACACAGCTTCTGCCACGTCGAGCGAGCGCGTGATCGCAGTCTCCTGCTGCCAGTGGTCGAAGACGCGCTGCGCCAGGGCCGCGTACGCTTTGGGAAACCCGCCCTGCATCCGGGACTGCGCGTTTTCGCCGAAGCGCGTCTCTGGCGCCCGTCCCGGCAGAACCACGCGCACTCGCACATTGAATGGTTCGAGTTCCAGAGCAACGGATTCGGAGAACGCGTTGATCGCCGCCTTGCTGGCGGTGTACACGGAGAGCAGATGGAGCGGCCTCAATGTCACGCTCGACGTGACGTTGACGATAACGCCTTCCTTCCGTTGGCGGAACTGCGGCAGAACCGCCTGGGTCATGGCGATCGTGCCGAGCGTGTTCGTTTCGAAGACTTCGCGCGCAGTCTCCATCGACGTGCCTTCGAGCGCGTTCAGCACGCCAATCCCCGCGTTGTTGACGAGGACGTCGATCTGCCCCGCGGCATCCACCGCCCGGCGGACGCTTTCCGGATCTGTGACATCGAGCGCGAGCACTCGCAGACGCTCGGAGCGCGGCAGAACATCCTCTCGCGGCGTGCGCATCGTGGCGATGACGTGCCAGTCGCGATCGAGGAAATAGCGAGCGATTTCGAGGCCGAATCCGGACGAACATCCGGTGATCAGGACGGTTTTCATGGCGACTCCTGTAGAAGGTGGCAGTACCCACACCATAAGTCGCCACGGCCGGACTTGCTACAATCGAGCGTCCAGGTTTCATTAGAAGGAGTCCGGTTATGGTCGACCCGCTCGCGGAGGTCGTCACGCTGCTCCAGCCGGTCGCCGCCTTTTCGAAGGTCGTCAGCGGGGCGGGTCGCTGGCGCGTTCACCGCTCGGAAGCCGGACAACCGTTCTACTGCGTGATCCTCGACGGATCGTGCCGCCTCGTCACCAACGGGCGCGAGCCGATCATCCTCCAGACCGACGACTTCGTTCTGATTCCCGAGGTGTACAACTTTACGATGTCGAGCCTCGAGCCACCCGAAGCGGAGGGCGCGGATACCGTGCCCGTGGCGCTGCTCGACGGCGGATTCAGACTTGGTGACGGAAACGGGCCGTCTGACGTGCAACTGCTGGTGGGCCATTGCGTCTTCGGTTCACCTGACGCGGCCTTGCTGGTGTCGCTTCTCCCCGATTTCGTGCATGTTCGCGGCGAACGCAGGCTGGCCACGCTCGTGAAGCTTGTGCGGGAGGAGTCTCGGGAGCAGCGTCCCGCGCGGGACGTCGTCCTCGCCCGTCTGCTGGAGGTTCTGCTAATCGAGGCGCTCCGGTCGGCGGGAACCGCAGCGTCGCCCGGCCTTGTGCGCGGGCTCGGCGATGCACGGCTCGCACTTGCGATACGTCAGATGCACGAGAGTCCCCAGAAGCGCTGGACGGTTGCGCAACTGGCGGACACAGCGGCACTTTCACGCTCGGCGTTTTTCGAGCGCTTCAGCCGTGCCGTGGGCGTCGCTCCGATGGAATACCTGTTGTCCTGGCGCATGGCGTTGGCCAAGAAATTGCTGAGACGGAAAGAAGGCGGCGTTGCAAACGTTGCGGAGCGCGTCGGCTACAGTTCGGCGAGCGCATTCAGCGTCGCATTCACCCGCCATGTCGGACTACCGCCCACTCAGTACGCAAAGGAGCAGATGGACACGCCAGCGCCGTAACGCGACCGGAGTGAGTGCCTGTATGTCGAGGCTTCGACTCCGACCCGGATTGCGGCTCGCCGATTGCTGGCAGATGGCGAACGGCCACGACCAGTCTCGACATCCATGCCCGTATCGTCGAGACTGTGGACGAGCGTGAGAATGGTTTGCAAAGGAGGGTGTGTGATGACAACGAGCGAAGCCTTCGAAGAAACCGGCGGATGTGCGTGCGGTTCAGTGCGATTCCGCGTCAGCGCGCAACCGAGGCGAGTGTCGATATGCCACTGCATGAACTGTCGGCGTATACACGGCAATGTGTTCGGCGGCTATGCCATGTTCGAACGCAGTGCCGTGGAATTCACCGGCCCGACCCAGGCGTGGCAGAGTTCGCCTGGCGCGCGCAGACATTTTTGCCCAACGTGTGGCTCGGTCGCGTTCATGGAATTCCTCGACAGCGACGAACTGGATGTGCCGCTCGGCGGCTTCGATCGCGTGGGTCTTTTTGAGCCGGTTTATGAACTCTGGTGTTGCCACAAGGAGCCGTGGCTGCCCGCGGGCGTGCGCACCGAATACGAAGAGGGCAGGCCGAAGTAGCGCGCGAATGTGCACGGCGCAAAGCGCAGTGGATTGACCGGCCGGGTCCGCGCCTTGCTGGCGATGCAGGCGGAGATTGCCGACTATGGCCGACGACAAGCAGACCAGACATTCGCGCAGCAGCGCCCGATCCGATCCGGATGTCGAGCGTGACCAGCAACCGTCGAGCTTGGACGAATGCCGCCGCTGCGCGTTATGGCGTAACGCGACGCAGGCAGTGCCCGGCGAAGGACCGCAGCGCGCGTCGATCATGCTGGTCGGCGAGCAGCCGGGGGACGCCGAAGATCTGCAGGGCAGGCCTTTCGTCGGACCGGCCGGCGCATTGCTGGACAAAGCGCTCGAAGAGGCCGGACTGAAGCGTAAAGACGTCTATGTCACGAATGCGGTCAAGCATTTCAAATGGACGCCGCGCGGCAAGCGCCGCATGCACAAAACGCCGGGGCAGCGAGAGATCGAGGCATGCGGATACTGGCTTGAACAGGAACTGCGCGCGGTAGGGGCACGCGTGATCGTTGCTTTGGGCGCCACGGCGTTAAAAGCGGTACTGGACGATTCGCACGCGCGCTTACAGGACTCGCTCGGCAAAACGATCGGGCACGGCGAGCATCTGGTCGTGGCGACCTATCATCCGTCATTCGCATTGCGCGCGCCGGATCCCGAAACCCGTAGGCACGTCTATGACACGATCGTTGCGGCACTCCAGACGGCGGACAAGCTGGGCCATAAGTGATCGCACGCATAACGTAACCCCTCGCGCTGGACTCTCACAATTAGACCCGGTAGTCTGAGCGTGTTGGACGTAGTTTGGCGGATGCTGTTCCTGACCGACAACGTGGGAGCCGAAACATGGAAGTGAGCACAGAAGCGCTTGTTGACATGCTGAGAGAAGTCGAAGCCGACGACCCGATCGACTACGCCGACCTCCCTTTCGGAGAGCAGGAACTCCGGCGTCTTGTGATGACCTCTCTCGTCGAGCGCCACCACCAGGTTGAATCCGGCAATCTGTCGGTATCCGACATCCACGCGCTGTATCTGCTGAGCACCGCCAAGCTTGTGCTCGAAAACACGGTGCTTCATGCCAGATTGCTTCTGCTTCAGGGGCAGCGGGTCGATGTCCAGTCCCTGCTGGCTCCGTTCACCCTGAAAGGCAAACCGTAGACCGGCAAGGCGGGCTCCCGGCTATACGGTGCCCGCCCCGCCGCCGCGCTTCGCTCAGTTCTGGAAGTAATTCAGGCCGAGCGCGCCCTTCACCTCCGACACGGTCGCGCCTGCCACCTCCCGCGCCCGCAGCGTCCCGCGGCGCAGAACGTTCAGCACCTCTGCACGGTCGGTTTCGAACTCGCGGCGGCGCTCGCGAATGGGGGCGAGCATCGCTTGCAGCCGTTCGTTGAGCACGCGCTTGACCACGCTGTCGCCGAGACCGCCGCGGCGGTAGTGCGCCTTGAGCTCGTCGACCTTCGGTACGTCCGGCTCGAAGGCGTCGAGGAACGCGAACACAACGTTGCCTTCCACCTGGCCCGGGTCGTTGACGCGCAAATGGTTAGGGTCCGTGTACATGTTGTTCACGGCCTTGGTGATTTCGTCCGGGCTCGCGCCCAGCGTAATCGCGTTACCCAGCGACTTGCTCATCTTGGCTTTGCCGTCGATACCCGGCAGCCGCGCGACGTGCGAGAGCACCGCTTCGCATTCGACCAGCACCTGTTTGTCGACCGTGTTATTGAAACGGCGCACCAGTTCATTGGTTTGTTCGATCATCGGCAACTGATCGTCGCCCACAGGCACGCGCGTCGCCTTGAACGCGGTGATGTCGGCGGCCTGGCTGACCGGATACGTCAGAAAGCCGGCGGGGATGTCGCGCTCGAAACCGCGAAGCACGATTTCCGCCTTGATGGTCGGGTTGCGTTCAAGGCGCGCGACCGTCACGAGATTGAGCAGATACTGGGTCAATTCCGCCAGTTCCGGCACCTGCGACTGAATGAAAATAGTCGATTTGGCCGGGTCGATGCCGACCGCGAGATAGTCGAGCGCCACCTCGATCACGTTTTCAGTGACTTTCTGATGGCGGCCGACGTTGTCGGTCATGGCCTGCGCATCGGCAAGCAGCAGGAATTGCTGCGCTTCGTGCTGAAGCTGCACGCGCGAGCGCAACGAGCCGATGTAGTGGCCAAGATGCAGCGGGCCGGTGGTGCGGTCGCCGGTGAGGATAATGGGTGGGTTCGTAGTCTGGTTTGCGTCTGTCATGGTCAGAGTTCTGCGTTTGTCGATACCGCCAGCCGTCAGCGCGCAGAAACGAAAATGCCGCCAGGACTGGCGGCATCACGTTTCGATGGTCGAGTGGAAACGGGCCGCCTGGGTCAGGCGCGCCACCAACAATTCAGCGTGATCGGTTTCGTATTCATTCAGAGAGTATAACGCGGCGGATCGCCGTGCCGTCAACGGCGCGCCGGACAGCATTGTTGGCCGGCGCCTCGCGCTGCTCCTAGGTCGCGGAGAAAACGACTGCTGCGGCGTTTTCGACCTGCGTGAAAGTGCGAACGAAGCGGTAGGCCTGGCCGCCGATCTCCATCTCATTGACGCCGGAGCGGGTCAGTTCCAGCATCTCATTGGCGAGCGGGATGGCAATCGTGCCGAGCCTCTTCATTTCCTCGAGCAGGCCGGCCGGATCGCCCAGGTAGACGGTACAGGCGTCGGCCGTATGACGCGTCATCACCACGCTCGCCGCCTTGTCGAGCGATAGTTCGAGATATTCGACCAAGGTCTGCAGCGACTCCGGCACGGGTTCGTGAGACCCGTTCATCGATGTATTTGCAACGGTCATCTTGTGGTCCCCCATCGCGCCAATGTGCGGGCAGGCCGCTGGAGATCAGCGGTGCATCCACTATACGGCATCGTACATCGATACTCGACTCATGCAGAATGTCTTGCACGATACCGCCGGTGTTTGGAAACTCACGCAACGCAGAGTTTTGCCACGAGCCCGAGGCGATCAGTCCGCCGCCGGGTGTCGGAAAACGCCAAGCACCGACTTGGGTTCGAGAAACGCTTCGAGCCCGAACGTGCCGTATTCACGCCCAATGCCGGATTGCTTGAAGCCGCCGAACGGCGCGGCCGGCTCATGGGCCAGCGTGTTGACAAGTACGCGTCCCGCTTCGATCTTCGACGCAACCTCATGCGCTCGCTCGTTGTCACGCGACAAAACATAAGCCTGCAAGCCATAGCTCGTGTCGTTGGCGATAGCAATGGCCTCTTCGGTGTCGCGATAGCCGATGATCGACAGCACGGGGCCGAAAATCTCTTCACGCGCAATCGTCATGTCGTTCGTGACATCGCTGAAAACGGTCGGGCGCACGAACCAGCCGGCGTCCACACCATCCGGCCGCCCCGGGCCGCCCACGATCAGACGCGCGCCTTCGTCGATGCCGATGCGGATATAGCGCTGCACGCGCTCCCACTGTTTCTGGCTGACCATCGGCCCGACGGTGGTTTTCGGGTCGCGCGGATCGCCGGCCTGGATGTGCGCGACTTCTTCCTGCACGCGCGCTTCGAACTCCGCGAGCCGATGCCGCGACACCAGAATGCGGGTGCCTGCGATACACGCCTGCCCGCTGTTCATCAAGCCGGCCTGAATGGCGAGAGGCACAGCTTGATCGAAGTTCGCATCGTCGAGCACGATCACTGGCGACTTGCCGCCGAGTTCGAGCGTCACGCGCTTCAACGTTTCGGACGCCGCGCGCAAGATCGTCTTGCCGACGGCCGTGGAGCCGGTGAACGACAGCTTGGCGACATCGGGATGCGAACTGATTTCGGCGCCCACGGTGTCGCCGCGCCCCGTCACGATGTTGAACACGCCGGCAGGCAAGCCCGCTTCATGAAGCGCCTCGGTCACGATGCGCGTCTGGATCGCGCTCATCTCGCTCGGCTTGACGACGGCCGTGCAGCCCGCTGCCAGAGCGGCGGCGAGCTTGCCGCAAATGAAGCCCGCGTCGCTATTCCACGGCGTGATCAAACCGGCGACGCCCAGAGGTTGCATCACGACTTCGGCGCTGCCCGCGCGGCGCGTGAATGCATAGTCCTGCAATACCTTCGCCGCTTCGAGCAGGACGCTGCTGGCATGCTGCGCCATCCAGCGGCCGCGCGATACCGGTGCGCCATATTCGTCGGTGATCGCTTCGTAAAGCTCGTCTTCTCTTGCCACGACGGCTTCATGCATCTGCTTCAGCATGTCGATGCGCTCACCCTTGCCGGTGCGGGAAAAGGCGGGAAACGCGCGTTTTGCGGCGGCGATGGCGTCGCGGGCGTCCTGTTCGTCGGCAAGGCGAACCTGGCCGATCACCTGTTCTGTCGCCGGATTGAAGAGATCGAACATTTCGCTGCCGTGCGGCGTGACGAACGCGCCGTCGATATAGATCTTGTCGATGAATTGCATGATTGCTCCATGAAGGCTCTGAACGAATCACGATAGACCTGTGCCATTGAGTTGACTAGCCGTACAATCAAGCACATCGCATTGAGCAATCCAGGACAATGAAAACATCGGGTTTGGGCGAACTGGAGGCTGTGCTGGCCGTCGCGCGTCATCGCAGCTTTCGGGCGGCCGCCACTGAACTGGATGTGTCGACGTCCGCGCTCAGTCACGCGGTGGCGGCGCTCGAAGCGCGTATCGGCGTACGGCTTTTCAATCGCACCACGCGCAGCGTCTCGCTGTCGGAGGCGGGCGCGCAGTTCGTCGACAGCGTCGCGCCCGCGATATCTACGATCCGCGTCGCGATCGAACAGGCCGGCAGCTTTCGCGACACGCTGTCGGGCACGTTGCGCATCAACACGTCGGTGGGTGCGGCAAGGCAGGCAATGCCGGTCTTCATCGCGTTCTTGCAGCGTTATCCCGACATGAAGATCGATCTGGTGACCGAGGGCAGGCTGATCGACATCGTCGTGGAAGGTTTCGATGCGGGTATCCGTCTGGCCGAAACGGTGCCGCAGGACATGATTGCGGTGCCGTTCGGCGACCAGCAACGCTTCGCCGTTGTCGGTAGTCCCGCTTATTTCGCGCAGCACAAAGCGCCGCGCACGCCCGCCGATCTGCTGGCGCACCGTTGTATTCGCACGCGCATGCCGAGCGGCGCGATCTATCAATGGGAGTTTCAGCGCCGCGGCGAGACGATCCGAATCGACGGAAAAGGCGCGCTGACGCTCGACGAGCCGAACCTGATGCTGGAAGCGGCGCGCGCCGGCCTCGGCGTGACCTATCTGACCGAATGGAATGTCGCCGCCGATCTGGAGGCGGGCACGCTGGTGCGCGTGCTGGAGGATTGGACGCCGCCGCTGGACGGTCTGTGTTTGTACTATCCCGGCCGTCGTCACGTGCCTGCCGGGTTGCGAGCGCTCATCGACATGATCCACGAACGGGCCGACGCACACCGTGAACACGCGAGGGCAAAGCGCAAGCCGCGCGGTGCGCGGTGAGCCGCAAAGCCAACCACCCGCGCCGATCCGTAATTTTTTCTTCTTCCCGATGAACCGGGCATTTCCTCAGTCGAATAAACCTGCTACTTTATGTTTCACGTAATACTTGCAACGCTCGCCGTTTTTGATCCATCCACCACTAAAAATGCGTAGGTCATGGCTTTCAGCGAACCAGGGTCTCCATTTTTCAAGTGGGTCGTCTCTTCCTCCCAGAGTCTGAGCGCAGACAATCGGCAGATATTGCTGGCCAACCTGTTCACACGAACCTCGTCGATCGTGTTTGCATCGGTTTGTGAAATCAGCGTCTGCGCAACGGCTTATTATCTTCATCCCATACCCCTTTACGCAGGTTGGGGTAGCGCAGTTATCGCGTTGCTGATCGCCCGGCTCGCGTTGATCTGGGTGTGCTGCTCGCGCAGCGCCAGCAACCAGCCGACACCCACCTCGGCATTTCTGTTCGCGAGCCTGTTCTGGAGCGTGCTGTTCGGGTTCGGCGCGCTGCTTTGCAATATCAGCGGAGATCAAACGCTATTTCTGCTCGGCAACGTGTGTGCAGTGGGCGTTATCGGCGGATTGGCCGGACGTAACGCGGGCACTCCCCGGCTCGTCATGCTGCAGATTACTTTTATTCTTTTACCGCTTGCTCTCGGCGCGGCGCTCTCTCCCGGCTCCGGCAAACTGGTGCTGCTGTTTCAGGCCCCTTTCTGCGCCGCCGGCTTCTTTACGGTTGCGCTGCGCAGCAATCGCGACACGGTCGCGTTGCTCCTCGCGCGAGAAAGCAGCCATCGTCTCGCCCATCATGACAGCCTCACGGGCTTGCCTAATCGCGCGCGTCTCAGTGAACTTCTGCTGGAGCGCACGGAGATGGGCGCGGTTAGTAAAGACCAATCATTCGCTGTTTTACTGATCGATCTGGACGGATTCAAGGCCATCAACGACAGTCTCGGCCACGCGGCCGGCGATCAGATTCTTCAGGAAGCGGCTATTCGATTGCGCGAAGTGTTGCCGAGCGGCGACCTCGTCGGGCGCTTGGCAGGCGACGAGTTCGTGGCGCTTTGCGACGGTGCGGGGCAGGCCCGCGACGTCCGGATTCTGGCGGATCGCATCGTGAAGACTCTGGCACGCCCGTTCGCACTGCGCGAGGCGCTCGTGCATATCGGTGCGAGCGTGGGCGTCTCGCTCTATCCGGACCACGCGAGAACCGGTCCGCAGTTGCTGATTTGCGCCGATCGCGCGCTATATGCCGTGAAACGCAGCGGCAAGAGCGCGTTCACCATTTTCGATGCCGCGAAGCATGCGTCGGATGAAAGCCTGAGCCTGCTGCGCAGCGATCTGGAAGGCGCGCTGCATTCGTTCAGCGGCTTGCGCATGGAGTACCAGCCCATTGTCGATCTCAGCAGCGGCGCGGTGTGCGGCCGTGAGGCGCTGATACGCTGGACCCACCCGACCCGCGGCGAGTTGCCGCCATCCTCATTCATTCCTACTGCCGAACGCACGGGCCTCATTCTGGCTTTGGGACAATGGGCTTTGCTGCAGTCGTGCAAGGAAGCGGTGACCTGGCGCGACAAGGTCACCGTCGCCGTCAACGTATCGCCGGTGCAATTGAGGGAGGAGTCGTTTGCTTCGGCCGTCGCGGGGATTCTGCGCAAGACCAGACTGCCGCCGCAGCGCCTGAACATCGAGGTCACGGAAACCGTGTTGTTGAATGACGATGTCGTGACCCGGCGCAACGTCGCGAGGCTGCGAGCATTGGGTATTGGTCTCGCGCTCGACGATTTCGGCACCGGTTTTTCGACCATGTCGACCCTCGTGCGTTTTTCATTCGACCAGCTCAAGATAGACAGCTCATTCGTCAAGGAGTCCGTGCATCGGCGGGAATCCGCTGCGGTGGTACGTGGGATCGTGGCGTTGGCGCGGGAAATCGGCATGCCGACTACGGCGGAGGGCATCGAGACGCAGGAGCAACTGGATTTCGTGCGCGTATGCGGATGCACGCATGCTCAGGGTTTTCTGCTTGGCAGGCCGGTGCAGGGGCACGAGATTGCGCAGATCGATGAAAAGGCTGCCGCGCATTCCGCGAAGGAATGAGCGCTCATCAATTCCGGCACGGAGGCCGATATGGAACCGACCTTGCAATTCCAACTACGGATTACCGTCTCGCCGGAACTGGCCGACGTTTTACGCGCTGACCCGGCGTGCGTGCCGCATGGCGCGCTTTGGGAGGTGCTGCGCCGACACGACGCGACATTGAAATGTCAGTTCGATGCCTTCGCCGACTATGTGAGCGAAGCGCAACGGCAGGGCACGCAGAACTATCCGCTTTATCAATGGACCCGCGAGACAATCGAGAACCCCGAGAAGAAAGCCAGGTACTTGCGGTCGTTTACTGTCTACGTAAACGGCAGCGAAGTTTACGGCAAGGACGTTGCAGATACAATGGAGAACGAACTATTTGAACTGGTCAGCGAAGATGGAATACAGCGCGTTTCCAGATTCGATACCAATCCGGCGAATAATCCGCAGCCGCCGGGGCGCTAGCCGTCACGCCTGCCAGACTTGAAGGTCTGTGGCGCCTCTACGCGGCGTCAGCGAAACGTCATTGTCCATTTTACATTTGACGACAAGGTGTCAAGTTCATGAGAGGATGGAAGCTCACTTTTTCTCGAGGAGAGCGAGATGGGACTCTTGGACGAAGCAGGAAAGATTGCGGGGGCGATCGCCGCCGTTGAAGCAGCAGAAAAAGTGGATCCCGAGGCGGGTTTGCTTACAAAAGGCATCGCCGCTGTTGCTGGTTTCGAAGGTGCCGGTAAGCTGGAATCAATGTTGGAAAAGAAGGACGACGATAAGCAGGTCGTTGCCGACAACGCCCAGCCCACCGACGACATGAATCCGCAGACCTGAGCGCAGGTTTGTTGCCGGCGCATGATCCGCAATGGATGCATGCGCCGGCTTCTCTTCGGCGCGCTTTGCCGAGTGCCGCCAAATTCCAGTTTGCGCCGTTCGAGTTAGCGTTCGCGCGTGTCTGCAAATCAATTGTCTAGTCGCGTAAGAAGGTTGCGGCGGATGCCATTGGGAAACTATTCCTGCTAGTGCCGTTTATTTAGACCTCACACTAAAAACTCGACTTCTGGGCGGATGTTTTTTTAGAGTCGCGCCGTCCGTCTTTCAGTCGAGGTATATATCGGTCTACCAAGCTGTTAGCCGCCTGATTTTCAATGTTTCAATGCGGAATGGGTGGGTTAGATTGTCCGCTTTCGGTGCTTTCATCCGAGTGTCATAACCTGTCGACTAGGATGACTCGTCGCGAGGCTCACAGGTCCGCGTCCTTCCACCTCCGCACAAAAAACACAAACATGTCGAACAGAAAAATCGCTAAGGCTTCGCCGGCCGAGCAGGGCGCTTCCATCGTCTCGCGACGTGGGTTCCTGAAGCTGGCCGGTGCGTCCAGTCTCGCTACGGCGGCGGGCACGCTTTCATCGGCGGCGCGCGCGGCGAACAGCGCGCCCGACGGCACACCGGAACAGATTCACCTGACATGGGGCAGCGATCCGACCAGCGAGGTCACGGTGTCGTGGGCGTCGCTTGCACCTGCGGTGAACCCACAGGTACGCTTCGGCGGGGCGAGTGCGGCGAAGCATACGGTGCATGGCATCCAGTCCACGTACACGGACGGCCTCAACGGCGAAGTCGTGTTCACCTATCACGCGCGTCTGCGTGATCTGAAGCCCGATACAAGCTACGAATACCAGGTGAGTGCGGAGAACGACAGCAATGCGGCGCAGCCTTTTACGGCGAGCTTCCGCACGGCGCCGCGCGGACGCGCGCCGTTTCGCTGGACGAGCTATGGCGATCTCGCGACGCCTAACACGGGCTGGGTGCTGTCGTCGCCGCAAAGCCGCTTCGCGGTGCAGGCGGTCGAGCGCTTTCAGCCGCTGTTCCACCTGCTCAATGGCGACCTTTGCTACGCCAATCTGAATCCCGCGCACCAGCCGGACGTATGGCGCGACTTCGGCAACAACTGCCAGACGTCGGCGTCGAACCGGCCGTGGATGCCGTGTCCGGGCAACCACGAGCTCGAGTTCAATAACGGTGAGCAAGGGCTTGCCTCATATCTCGCGCGCTATACGCTGCCGGACAATCACACGCGCTTTCAGGGCCGCTGGTACAGCTTTCGCGTGAGCTCCGTGCTCTTCGTTTCGCTCGATGCAGACGACGTGGTCTATCAGGACGCGGCGGCCTTCGTCGCCGGCCCGGATGCGCTGGTGCCGGTTGCCAGCACGGGCAATCCGCCCATTCAGCCCGGCACGTCGCTCTATGTGCGCGGATATAGCGCCGGCGAGCAGACACGTTGGCTCGAGAAGACATTGCACCGCGCGGCCGAAGACGACGAGGTCGACTGGATCGTGGTTCAGATGCATCAGGACGCGCTCAGTTCATCGAAGACCGGCAACGGTTCCGACAAAGGAATTCGCGAGGCCTGGTTGCCGCTGTTCGACCGCTACGGTGTGGACCTCGTGCTGTGCGGTCACGATCACGACTATGAGCGCAGTTACCCCGTGCGTGGCTGCAATCACAACAAGGGCACCGACATCGCGACGGGTCGTCCGGTGGATACGTTGCAGCCGAAACCGGTGATGTCGGCGATGTCTTCGGGCGCGTCGACGTTCGACACGAGCCGCGGCACGATTCACCTGATTCTCGGCGGCGGCGGCACGAGCGCGCCGCTTGATGTCTATGGCGTGGATGCCGGTACAGGGCTGCCGCAAGCGCGTATTTTCACGCGGCCCAACCGCCCGGTTGCCGGTACGGCGGCAGGGACTTTCGTGCGCGCGGGTGCGGACGCCGTGGAGGATGCGATCTGGTCGGCGCAACGCGATACCGGCACCGGTTATGGCATCGCCGTGTTCGATCATGATCCGGGGCACCCGGGTGGCGAGACCACGATTACGATGAACTACTATCACGCGCCCGGTGCAGATCAAACACCGACCCAGAACTATGAACTGTTCGAAACCATCGAACTGAAGAAGACGCGGCGCAGATAAGGTTCGAAGAGCGGTTGGCGGGCAGACGGCGTAACGGCGTCTGCCCGCCGGCACTATTGACACGAAAAGGCGGATGATTAGCGATCCGTAAGATGGCTAAGAAAAGCCGGCGGTTTTCTTCTCCTGCCCAGCCAGGGGTTCTTAAAGCGCGACTCATGCGGCACACCGGCTTGCCGATATGGCATCGCACGCCACCACCGAAATACGCCCCCTCAAACCCACGGATTATTTG